>SL_4KL_010_BRINEDRAFT_10000195_pt1 | contig 29159 bp, 34 predicted proteins | sample SodLak_010_BRINE_2_FD_10664 | JGI IMG/M metagenome (IMG submission 10664) | reverse complement strand
CTACCACAACAACAAATACACCGCGCCGCAGCACTCTACGCCAAAAAAACACAGGAAATCAAACTATACAAAAACGGCATAGAATTCTAAAAAAACCTCAACCGCTCACTAGATCCTCCCACCAATGAAAGAAACAATACAACAACTACTAGAACCAGAAACAGAAACCAACCAAGAAAACATCAAAGAAACACTAGAACCAGAAACAGAAAACCCACAAGCACTACACAAAAACCACCTACACCACCTACTATCCAACCCCCGAAGAAGAGCAACACTCAGATACCTCCAAAACCAGCCAAACCAAACAACAACACTCAAAAACATGGCAAAACACATAGCCGCCTACGAAAACCAAACCAACCCACAAAAAATAACCACAGACCAAAGAAAAAAAACATACGTCGCCCTATACCAAACACACCTACCAAAACTAAACCAACACCAAATAATAAACTACAAACAAAAACGAGGAACCATAACAACCGGCCCAAAATTCCCCACAATCCAACCCTACATAGGAGACCAACTTCAAAACCCAAACAACTACATAACACCCTCAAAAAACCAAAAAACCACAATACAAAAAACAATAAACAAAATCAAAACACCCTACCAAATAATAAAATAAAAAAACCCCCACTACACTCCAGAACAACCAAATAACTACAAAAAAACCCTTCAACACAAAAACAACCACCAATGCCCACCAAACAAGAAATAGAACAAATCAAAAAACTAGCCAAACAAGGAAAAAGCATAAACCAAATCACAAAACAACTACAACTACCCAAATCAACCACCTACTACCACTTCAAAAAAGCAGTCGGACAAAAACAAAAAAACAACCAACCAAAAATACCAAACAAACCCAAAACACAAGGAGAACTCTGCGGAATCTTCGCAGGCGACGGATTCTTTCATAAGTATTCTGATGGCCACTATACCACAGTAATAACCTTAAACAGAAACGAAGAGTATTGGAAAATTTTAGAACAATTTTATGAGTCCGAGCTTGAGAAAGCCCCTCACACGTTACATGAAGAAAAATACAATAGAGTTAGGCTCAAATATGATTCAAAAATTCTCTATAACTTCTATAAAAAACATCTTTCTTGGGGAGAAGACAAGACTGAAAGCATTTGCCTTAAAAGCCGATCTAAAAGTAAGCAATTTAAAATAGGTCTGCTAAGAGGTCTTTTAGACACCGACGGACACACTAGCAGAACCAGTAGAAGGTCTGTTTTTAATGGAATAAGCATAAATATGGCTGACGACGTTGCTTCAATCCTAAGAGAGTTAGAAATAGAATATTACAGGCGTACAGATAAAGATAAGAGAGAAAATTGTAGAGATATGTATAGAGTTGGTGTCTCCGGTAATGAAGCAGTGGAATTGACAGAACTTATTGAGCCTAGAAACCCTATAAAACGCTGTAAGTTCTCAAGATTGTGATAAATTATGAAATGGCAAGTTAAAGAGAAAATAACGCGGAGCGCGGGATTTGAACCCGCGTCGGCACCGGAGCTGCCTGCTACACGCCTCTAAGGCTTGAATAGCAGTTGACAGGGTGCCATGATGGGCCAGACTACACCAGCTCCGCATCATGTAAGGTTGTATTGTTCTTATTGTGCGGGTATTTTTTTAAACCATATAGGTTTTTTGGTTCCTCTAGTTAGGTGTTGTTCTTTCTGTTTTTTTCTTGGTTGGTTTTAAATTATTGATAGAGTAAACTGGGTTTTGTTATGGAGTATTTGATTATTGGTGGTGGTGCTGCTGGTGCTACTGCTGCTAAGGTTGTTGCGGAGGAGGATTCTGATGCTAGTGTTACTGTTTTGACTGATGAGTCTGAGCCGTTGTATAATCGTATTATGTTGAAGACGTTTATGAAGGGTAGTTTGCCTGTTCAGTATACGCGTTTGCATGATGAGAGTTGGTATGAGAAGCGTGATATTAGTTTGGAGTTGGAGACGCGTGTTGTTGATGTTGATTTTGATTCTATGGAGGTTGTGACTGGCGAGGGTGGTGTTTTTGGTTTTGATCGTTTGTTGGTGGCTACTGGGGGTAGTCCTAGGAGGCTTCCTGAGGATGATGGTTTTGATAATGTTTATTATATGTGGACTATGGATGATGCTAAGCGTGTGAAGGAGTCTGCTGCGGATGCTGATTCTGCTGTTGTTGTTGGTGGTGGTTTGCTTGGTATTGATTTAGCTATTGCTTATGCTGAGAATGGTTGTGAGACTTATTATCTTATTAGAGATGATGTTTGGTGGTCTCGTGGTTTGGAGAGTTCTGGTGCTGAAATTATACATGATAAGTTGGAGGATATGGGTGTTAATATTGTTACTAATTCTATGGTTGATGAGTTGAGGTCTGAGGATGGTGTGGTTACGAGTGTTGTTGACTCTAATGGTTCTGTTTATTCTGTTGATGCTGTGGGTGTTGCTATTGGTCAGACGCCTAATTCTGGTTTTGTTGATTTGGAGAAGAGTGAAGGTGGTTTGATTATGACTGATGAGTTTTTGGAGACTAGCGTGGATGGTGTTTTTGCTGCGGGTAATATGGTTGAGTATTATAGTCCTGTTTTTGAGAAGCGTTGTGTGAAGGGTGCTTGGGATCATAGTGAGGAGATGGGTGAGAGAGCTGGTATGAATATGGTTGCTAAGGATGAGGATGATATTAAGGCTTTTGATTATATTAATACTTATGGTGTTGGGCATTTTGATGTCCAGTTTTTAGCTATTGGTGATTGGACGGGAGAAGATACTGTTGAGAGACGTTATAGTGATTCTGAGTATAGGCGTTTGTTTTTTAAGGATGATCGGTTGGTAGGTTGTGTTATGATTGGTTTTACTAAGGGCCAGGAGAAGGTTAAGGATCTTATTGCAGGTAAGAAGCGTTTTGATGATAAGGAGTCTCTTTTAGATAAGAGTTTTTGGGAGTTAGATTAGTTTTTCTAGTTTTTCGTCTAGTTGTTCGTCGTATGCTTTTTCTAGGTGTTCCCATACTTGTTCGGTTATTTGGTGTTTTTCTTGGTTCTCTTTGTAGGGTTCGAGTCCGTGGAAGGTTATTTTGTCTTTGTATAGGAATGCGTTGAAGTCTTCTGTTTGTACGAAAACATCTTTTCTGTTATAGTTTCCGAAGTCTTTTTCTACTCTGGTGATGTATGGTTGGGTTTCGTCTGTAATGTTTTCAGTAGACTCCATTGTTTCTTTGAATTGTTCATACACGTTTTCTAATGATGTTTGTATCTTGCCTTCGTATGTTAGTGTTCGTGGCATTAATTGTGTTTTTTGCCAGAGTTCATGTAAGTATAATATTATAGTTGAGTACAAGGTTGTAGTTTTTTTCTTTAGAAAAGGTATGAATGTGCGAATATAGAGAATAAGAGAGGGGTTTTTATTCCATTTCTGCTTCGTCCAGTACTTCTAAGGCTTTGGGTGAGACGAATGCCATGTCTTGCCAGTCTTTGGTCATACGTGGGCATGCACAGTTTACAAATATGTCTATTCCGAATCCTTTGTAGTCTGGTTCGAATATCCGGTCTTCTACGAATATGTATACGTCTTTTCCGTGTTTTTCCAGTTTTTCTTTTGCTATGTTTACTGCTTGCATGTAGTTTTGTCCTTTTTTGCTTGATGTTACTATTCCCCATTTTTGTTCGTCTTTGTATTTCATTACTCGTGCGTATTCTGCTCTCATTTCGTTGTCGAGGCTGTTTGGCGGTTCTATCCAAATGTCTTTGGTGTATGGGTCTACTACGTATACTTTTTTACCGGTTTCACTGACTTGGCTTGGGTGGAAGTGTCCGCTTCCTAGGAATACGAATGCGTCTACTTTGTGTGCTACGTTGTGTGCTGCTCCTGCGTCACATCCTAGTACTTGTCCTGGTTCAGATGTTCTGAGTCCTGTGGTTCCTTCTACTACTTCGTATCCTTTGTCTTCTAGGAATTCTCTTGCTTTGTCAGCTCGATCCATGTACTGTGTTACTCCTACAAGCCCTATTTTTTTGTCTTCTATTTTCTCATAGTTTTCTCTTAATACCTTCATCAAGTTTCTGTCTTCTCTGTAAGGTAGGTAGTATACGTCGTAGTCAAGCATTGGTGCTTTTTCTGGGTGTAGGAATCGTGTGTGTCCTACGTGGATTAGTGCATCTGCCCCCATTCTTTTGACTTTTTCGTCTGCGATCCCACATGCTCCGAATGTTGAAGCTCCTACTATAACTGTTTCAAAACCGTGTTCTTTTAGTTCATCTGCAAAGTCTATTATCTGTGGTTTAATACCATCTGGTCCTTGTAAACCTATTTTATCATAGTCTTTGTCTTTAATGTCTTCTAGAACTTCTTCAAATTCTTCGTAATTATACTTATCTTTTTCCTGGGGTTCGACGCTTTTGCGTTTCATTATAGAAATATAAGATAGCGGTAAATCTTTTTTAGTGACTTGTTAGGATTACCTATTTTTCTTTTAATGCATGGTTTAGAATTAGTTTTTTCTCTTGTCTTGCTACTTCTTGACTGATTTCCTGCATTTTTGAAGGCTCCACACCTATAACATCATACCTGTTTTCTAAAGCATGTTTTATAACTTGTTCAGCTGGTTTATCTATAAGAATTATTTTTTTATCAGCCTCAATATATTTAATTGCTTCAATCAAACCTTCGGAAGATAGTTTCCTAGCATCAAGTATTGTAGGATTTTTGTTACCGTTTTGTCGGTGTGCGAAAACTTCTTGATAGTTTGTAAGATAGTTTTCTCTGTTAATTGTTTTACCTTTAGTATCACTTAGACTTGTTATAGAGTAGCCTTCAGTAAAAGGCGGTTGAGTGTTTATAGACGGGTTTCCTTGATCTATAGGCATTATTTTCGTGGCAGTTATCTGTTGGCTATTGTTTTGTATACTGGCTGTTGCAGTTTCTTCCTTTTGTTGTTTTTGTTGGCTTTCTTCTTGTTCTATATGCTGTCCGTTAGATAATTCTTCTTGATAGCTTACTACAAGCGTTTTATTTTGTCTTCTTGCTTTTTGGCTTTGCTTACCTGTGTATGAACCGTTTCTTGCGAACAATATTTTACGGTACTGTTGTGGTGGTAGTGGTTTGTCTGCTGTTTTTATTTCTCTGCCTATTGTTCCGGTTATTTCTCCGCNTGATGCCTTGATAAGTTTTAGAGTAGGTTGGCGTTCCTGATACAGTTTGGATGTTTTATTGGTGAATGCGTCTGTAATATAGAATGTTCCTCTTTTGTACGCATACTTTACTGAAATGTCTTGTGATGAGGCTTTTCTGGATAGTTTCTGTATCTCGTTGTCTTCATAAGGTTCTCCCTTTTTATCTATCTGTTTTTTTCTGTGATTACCGTTTAAGGGATGTCGTGTTGTTCTGATCTGTGTTTTAGCTATTTTTCGTTCTTCAATACGGTTATTACGTAACAAGTAGAAGTCTGGTGTTGTTGTACCCTTTTCAAGTGTTGTTCCAAGGCCTTCTACAGATTCTAGTAACTGGTATCTTTGATCATAATTATTTATTAGAGCACCTGTTTTTTCAGGCTCTATCATTTTCTGTATTATTATTGCAGGGTATTCTTCCTCCTGATTTTCTTTGTAGAATGATGCTATAACGTTTTTAATTGCTTTTTCAAGGGAGGACTTACCTACATTCAGTCGGTATTCTGTGCTTCCTGGTTTTGAGTTGGACACTCTTATAGAAACTTTTTGATTATTTCTTTGTCCTCCTACCAGATTTCTTGCTTTCCCACTGGATTTTCGGACTTCACTGCTTATTCCTACTTCTTTGTATGCTTTTTCAATTTTACTGGCTAGTTGTTCCGGTATTTCTTTGTTTTTTATTTGCTCAGGGTTTTTATGGTTTTTTATCAGCTGTTTTGTTTCTTTTTTAGTTATAGTAAAGAAGTTCGGTACCTCTAAATCCTGTATTTGATCTAGTAACGCTGCTTTTTGTCCTGAATTCTCTTGGTTTATTTCGCCTTTCCATTCAACCATTGTACAACAACTAATGATTAAGCAATGGTAGAAGATAAAACCTAAGGATAGAAAAAAAATATTAGTAAAATCGTTCTTATTCCTGGATTCGTACTCTACAGGTTACAGGCATCTTATGGTTTGCCCTTTCTAGTGCTTTCTTAGCAACCTGAACATTCTTCTGATTGGTTTCAACCTTAATAATCACTTGGTCTTCATCAATGATTGCTGATCTCCCGATTGGTCGTCCGAATGGTTTTCGCATTCCTTCGTAATATCGGTCTGCTTGTGCAATTCCTGCTAGTGGGTGGTATCTAAGTACGTGGTGTGGGAATGGCTTGATTTTCAGGAAGTAGTCTTCTTCCGGGTTGAGGTGTCTGGATAAGTAAGAGTTTGCTGCTATCCGACCTGCTTCTAATGCTTCGCTTCTTATGTTGCAGTCTTCTCCAGCCATCAAGACTATTGTTTTTTCAAACTCTTCATCTTTTGCTCCTTGCTCATATTGTGTTATTCTAGGTGCTGGAGCCCCTTTGATGAAGTTGTCGCTCTTCTTTTGACTCTGTCTTGTGTAAGGTTGGCTTGGTTGTTCTCTGTAAATGCTTGCAGGTCTATCTCCCATTGTGGTTTTTTACCTCTGGTTGTGAATAACTGATTTTGGTTTAAGTTTTAAATAGGATTAACAAGATTTCCATGATTTCCTTTGAATTTTTCAGTAGATTATAATAGGAACGAACTATAGTAACTTTACGTGGCTCTAAAGGTATATCAAATCGGTCTTGGCAGATTCGGTAGATATGGTTTTGAGAAGTTTCTAGGTATGGAAGAAAATCTAGAGTCAGCTGACGTTGTTCTTGAAGGAATATGTGAAGAAGACCGGGAAAAACTGGCTGATGCTGTTAAACTAGCAAGCAATAACGATTCTGAAGTAAAGGGATTTACCGAAATCCAAACAATGTATGAGCATGCATCAAAAGAAGAAGATAAAGTTCTAATCTATGATGCGGGCCCCAGCGAACTACACGCCGAGAACATAACTCGATCACTTAATAACGGATTCTATCACATAGCTGAGAAACCTCCTTCTCTAACAAAGGACGGTTTTCTGAACCAGAAATCTTTGTCAGATAAAAGAGATGTGTTCTGGAAAGTTGACTTTATTGAAAGAGAAAACCCTGTAGTAATGAAAGCTAAAGAGCTCTTGAAGGATGAAATAGTAGAAGAAATCAAGATATTCAGAGAAAGTTCAATTGGATTGGAAAAAATGTTTAACCCAGTAGATAGATCCGGCGTGAAAGGTGGCGATGTTTTAGATAAAATGTTCCATGAAATATACTTATTAGACTTTTTAGAAGTTTTAGAAGAGGAATATAACCCTAAAATTAAAAAAGTCAATTCTACTTACCTTATGCCCAAGGAAAAGGGTTCAGATAGTTTAATGAACATATACGGAGGTAAATCTAAAGAAATAGATAATAGAACGGCTACAGGACAAACACAAGCCGTACTGAAAAACAACTCTATAGATATTGAATTAAACTCAAGTTGGATGGGCTTATCCGATAAGGCTAAAACAATAGTCAAAAGCTTTGAAGGGATGTCAGGAAAAAGTATACACCGTTCTGAACCTGTTAAAATCGACGATAAGCATACAATAATAAATGAAGAAGCCAGGTTTTTCATTATAGACGGTTCTACAAGCCTAATCGGAGACATGCTTAATAAAAAGCTTTACAACCTAGATACTGGAGAAGAGATAAAAGTCTCAAATCTTTATTCAGATCAGCTTTATCGCGTGCTTGAAAAAGCAGTTCTTGACGCTTCAGAGAGTTCTAATATTTCAACTAGTAAAAAAACACTGGAATTCTCAGAATTAATATTCAATATACGTCAAAAAGGATTAGAAAGTTGTAACGACTATTACAAAGAATTAGAGAAGAGCAGAAAACATGTTGAAAGTTTTGTCTACTCGGAAGAAGCAGAAATTCAGAAGAAATAAGTAATATAACATTCAGTTTTTAATTTCCAGAATTACAGATGAAGGCCGTTATACCATGTGCAAAAAAGAAGGAATCTCTTTTTCCTCTAAGCGAGACCAAACCAACAGGTTTAATGCCTTTAAACGGTAAAACAATAATAGATCATTTAATATCTAGCTTAGAAGAGCTTGAGATTGAAGAAGTTTATCTAGTTACAAATTATAAGGAAGAAGAATTTAGGAAAAAATTCGAAGACACACCGAACGTGGATATAATCCATCAAGAGAATCTTTCAGGCACATCGGAAGCGATAAGCTCCTGTGATTTTATCGAAGAAGACTTCATTGTTATAAACGGCGATGTAATAGTAAGTACAGAAGATCTCGATAACCTTGTTGAAAAGCACAACAAACTGTCGAACACAGTTACAATGCTTGCTACCGACGATGATAAGCCAGAAAAGTTTGGAGTAATTAGTATACAAGACGATAATATAATTGATCTGGTTGAGAAACCTGAAAACCCTGAAAACAACCTAATTAATACAGGAATTTACATTTTCAAGCCAGAAATATTTGATACAATTAACACACTAAATGACGAAGAAACAAGCATTACTGATGCAGTTAGAAAACACGTGGAAAAAGAGGATGCACGCTTTCAACTAGCCAAAAACTATTGGCTAGATATTGGCTCCTTAAACAAACTATGGAAAGCTGATAGAATTAAGAGAGAAAACACCATAAATCGGACAGAAATACATGAAGACGCCATAATACACGAAAACGTAGACATAACAGGCAAAGCAGTTATAGAACAAGGGGTGGAAATTAAACCAGGCACAGTATTAGAAGGAAGTGTTAGAATCTGTGAAAACTCTGTTATAGGGCCAAATACTGTTATAAAGGATTCAACAATTAGTGAAATGTGTCAAATAAGAAATGCTGATGTTGAAAACTCATTAATTTTTGAGAAAACTATTTTAGATCCTTTTGTACATATAGAAAACAGTATAATCGGGGAAAAGACAGACATAAAATCTGGCACCATAATAAGAGAATGTAAGATTGGCGCACAAAGCTTCATAGACATGAATAACTCTATAAGAGGGGTAAAATTTGTACCTAATGCTAGAACAGATCTTTCCGAAATCAGCAAATAAGATATACCGAACAACAATAGGGAGGCCGTAAAAAAATGAATAAGAAAGCACTTGTATTCGAACCACACGACGACGACCTAATTATCAGCATAGGAAGCACCGTAATACAGCTTCTAGAAAGTGATTGGAACATTAAATCTGTACAACTAACCGATGGACGGCATGGCAGTGTTAGCATCCCGCCTGAAGAGCTTATAAAAATCAGAAGAAAAGAGAAAGAGGAAGAAATAGATTTCTTAGGCATTGACTGCAGCTTCCTAGATTATGAAGACGGAAAGCTATGGGACATTTTTGAAGAAAGGCCAGACGAAATTATAGAAGAGATCAAAGAAGAAATAACCGATTTTGATCCGAGTATCATCTTTTTACCTGCAGAAAACGAAGGTCATCCCGATCATAGAGCAACAAATTCAGCGGTTAGAGAAGCCGTAAAGCAGGTGAATTCGGACATTGTTCTATCAGAATATCTGGTATGGCAGGTTCCTTTCTTGAATGGTGAGTCAAATCATGTAAATAATGTGTTGAAGGTTAACGCGGCTAAAAACTACAGGAAGAAGAAAAAAGCCATAAAAATCCATAAATCACAGGAAAACGTTGTAAAATACAGTAAAATTGCTGAACATTACAATAGCTTTTTAGGACTTGTTTATAGCACGATTTCAGACCAAAAAACAGAGAAAGCAGAGGTTTTAGGTTTTGAAAATCAAGAAGATATGGAAGTATTAAAACCCTATTTAGATTGTAATGATGTATCCCAAACATCTCATGGTCGTCCAACAGAAAATATTTCACTAGATAGAGGGTGAAAAATTGAAAGCTGTAATATTGGCTGCCGGCGAATCAAGTAGATTTAAACCAATAAGCGATAAAAGACATAAAGCGCTTACTACCGTATTAGGTAAACCTCTTATCAAACATACTATAGACGAACTTAATGATGTCGGAGTAGAAGAAATTATAGTGGTTCAAAGCCCAGAAAAACAGATTGAAGACACATTAGGAGATTCTGTAGACCATTACGTAGTACAAGAAGAACCAAAAGGTATGGGTGATGCGCTAAAACAAGCAAAGAATTTACTAACTGACAAATTTCTCGTTTTAACACCCTACAGAGCTAATGCTTCACAGTTCTTCAAGCCACTTATTGAAAAAGCGAAAGAAGAAAATACGGAAACAGTTTTTCTTTCTTCACCTACAGATAATCCTGAAAAGTACGGGATATTAGATATTGATAATGGGAAAGCAGTTGACATTATAGAAAAACCTGAAACCGAAGAAGCTCCTAGTAATCAAAAAGTAGTAGGAATGTATCTGCTTGATGTCTCGTTTTTTGATTATCTAAATAAAGTAGAAAACTGGGAATATCAGTACGAGGATGCTTTAAGCCTTCAACTAGAAGATAATCCTGCCTCAGTATTAAAAGTCAAAGAGAAAACTAATTCGATAAAATACCCATGGGACTTATTCTCAGTAGCTAAAGAATTATTAAAAGCCAATGAACGTTACATTTCAGATGAAGCTGATATAGATCCGTCAGCAGAAGTTAAAGGAAATGTAATAATAGAAAAGAATGCGAAAATATACGAAAATGCTGTTATCAACGGTCCTGCGTATATAGGCAAAGATACTGTAGTAGGGAATAACGCTCTGGTTAGAGAGCACACGTGTCTAGAGAAGGGAAGTGAAGTAGGTGCAAATACAGAAATAAAGAACTCTATAATGCAGCCAGATTCATCTATTCACTCCGGTTTCATAGGCGACTCTGTAGTAGGACGGAATACTAAAATAGGTGCAGGCACTATAACCGCAAATCGGCTTTTTAGAAAAGATGATGGCCGTCCTGAAATTAAAGTAGATCTATTAGACAAAGATTATAGTAAAAATAGTGGAAGAACCTTTTTAGGAGCATTTATAGGAGAAGAAGTGGATATAGGTGTCAATGTTTCTTTGATGCCTGGTGTACAAGTTGGTAGTAATGCCAAAATCGGGCCTGGTACAATAGTATCTGAGAACGTAGATATAGAAGAAACAGTATATGTTGAACAGGAGGTAAAGAGAAGATGAGAATAGGCATAGATTTTGACCGAGTTCTATTTGATACAGACAGATTTGATGAATACTATAAGGAAAAATCTGGTTTAAGGCATGTTGAAGAAGACGTCTACGACGAAAAAGGTAATTACAGTCCTTTCAAGCACGCAGATATATGTAATATTGATCCAGAAGAGGTTTTTAACATTCTAGAAGATCTTGAGAAGTTTTTATATGATGATATTAAGCTGTTAGAGGATCTAGAAAATCATGAGTTAATTATAGTTACTAGAGGAAATGAAAGATTTCAGATGAAGAAAGTGAGAGCATCCAATGCAGAAAAGTTTGTTGATGACGTGATTGTTGTTGAAAAAGGGTCTAAAGACGAGGCAGATATAGATATATTGGCTGATGACCGTAAGAAGGAGCTTGAAAATTCCGATGCAATCGGTGTTAGAATTCAACGGCCTAAAGAAGGTATAGAAAAGCTTGTTGACAAGGTGGACGATCTTGAAACCTGAAAAAGTTTTCAAAAGATATGATATTCGTGGAAGATATCCTGAGGAAGTAAACGAAGAATTTAGTGAAACTTTGGGCAAGTCATTCGGACAGTTTATTTTAGAAAATAATAAGACAAAAGTTGTAGTTTCTAGAGACAACAAGACTAGTTCCAAAAAGCTGAAAAACAATTTCATCGAAGGTTTGAGGGCGCTGGGCATAGATGTTCTTGATGCTGGAGTAGGCCCTACCGATTACACTGCTTTAACCGGCACTAGGTATGACTGTTTTTCAGTTCAGATAACTTCCTCTCACATGCCAGCAAACTTTAATGGATTTAAGTTCATGTACCCGGAGGGTAATGGCTTGCTAAATCCCGATCTTGACAAAATAAAAAACAATTTTAGGGACGGAACATTTAACACTACTGAAAAAGGCGAAATAGATTTAATACACTCTAAAAGTTTAGAAACCTATAAAGAACAGGTTAAAGACTTTGTTACTTCTAATTTTGACGTAACAGAAAGTAAAGTAGTTATTGACACCTTGGGAGGTGCAACAAGCAGTATTTTGAAAACAATATTAGAAGATTTAGGACATGAAGTAATTGATATTGAAGAAGTTAAACATTATTCCGATAAACCATATAGAGATCCTCCTAATCCTAAACCCTGTTATTTAGTAGAATTAAAAGAAGTTGTAAAAGAAAAAGATGCCGAAATTGGTGTTGCTACCGACATGGATGGAGATAGAGCCACAGCATATTTCGATAATCGCTTCCTAGATGGAGATGAAGTTTTCGCAGTTTTTTCGGAGTTAGTTGAAGACAACATAGTGGCTTCTATTGATACATCTAAAATTGTAGAAGAATCTGTTGAAGGCAACAACAAAAATATTTTCTATACCCGAGTGGGCGATCCTTTCGTAATGGATAAAGCCTTAGAAGAGAATGTAGCTCTTGCTGGGGAGCCTAATGGACATTATTCTTTTTTAGATTTTGTTCCTTATAATTCAGGGACTTTATCAGTAGCTATACTGGCAAGTATAGATATAGAAGAGTGCTTAAAGAATTTAAGGAATAAATACAGGTCCAAAACTTCTGTAAGTGTAGAGAATAAAGAAAAAACAGTTAAAGAGATAGCGAATGTTGCGGAGAACAAACACACTATTGTTTCTAAACTTGATGGTGTTAAATTTGAAACAGAAGAAGAGGTTTTGGTTCTTGTTAGATCTTCTGGCTCTTCCTCAAAAGTAAGAATTATTGCTGAAGGAAGAGAAAAAGAAAATGTAGATAGTACTGTTGAGAATATTGTAAATCAGGTTAAATGATAAAATAGTAATTTCTTAATATTTGTTTATGTCTGAAGATAGTTTACATAGTTTTGAAACAGGACCTTATGAGATGTTAAATTATGAAATGAAAACTAAGGATGGTAAAGTTATCATAGATGTTAACAATGGCGATTTAGGCCGTCTTGTTTTAGAAGATAGGGAAGCTGTTGATCAGCTTAGAGAAGGTTTGAATAAAGCAGAAATATTTTTCAAAGAGAATGCTAGACGGAAAGAAGAACTTTAAATAGAAAGTTTAAGGGGTTTTTGGAGAATTTTTCTCCTCAACCCGTGAAAAGACTCACTTTGTAATCTTTTTTTAAAGGAGTACAAAACGATTTTTTATACGTCTCGTGCTTTAACAGTTTTTCGTCCGTTGTTCTTTGCTCTTTCTACTGCTCTTTTGATCATGTCTTTTACTCTGTCATCCAGTTGTTCGTAGAATTTTGATCCTACATTCACGTCTTCTGCTTCGTCTCGGACTCCCGATTTTTTAAGTACGTCTACCATTAAGTTGTTTCACCTAAGATGTAATAAATATCTCGTTGTTTTTATAATTAAAGTATTTTTAGAAGGTTTATAGAGAACTAGCTAATAAAATAAATTTAATGAGGGGTTTAGACCTGCTAAAATATTTTCAAAGGTCTTCCCTCCCCAGAAAAGCTTTTTATACGTCTCGTGCTTTAACAGTTTTTCTGTTATTTGCTTGCGCTCTTTCTACTGCTCTTTGAATTTCTTTCTTGACACGTTCGTCTAATTCCTCGTAGAAGTCGCTTCCAACGTTTAAATCGCCTGCTGCTTCACGCACTCCAGACTTCTTTAATACATCTACCATGTGTAATTCACCATAAAACAGTTGTATTGGCTCTTTTTTATAGGTAGGGGGTTTAAACCGGAAAAAACAGGTTTTCAACATGTGTACTACCGATTTTTATCACAACTTTATTCGATACAATTCGAACATTCTTGGGATTAAATGAAAACTATTGACATCTAAAACAAATCTTATGGAGTTGGATTTCAAAAGCATAAAGGCTCTTTCCTCCCCTACAAGAATACGTATACTTCACTTAGTCATAGATAAAGAGCTTACTCCAACACAAATAAGCGATAAAACAGGTAAAAGCAAATCAACTGTTTGCTCACACCTGGAAACTTTAGTAAATGCGGATCTAGTTCACAAAGACGAGAAAAAAGGAAGAAAACGCGTCCTATATAAACCAACAGATAAAGCAAGAGATATAGTAAAAGGAAAAGAACGTAATGTAAAGTTCTCAGTTACATCTTCAGTACTTTCAGCATTAGCCGGAGTCAGTTTGATAGCCACAAACTTTCTTTCAGGAACAGAAGATGCAGATGGCATGGAGATGTCAGCCGATCAAGAAGAACTAGCTGTAGAAGAAGAGAGTCACACCATTCTAGAAAGTATAGTTTCATTAGAGCCGGAAATCTTAATCGGAAGTTTCTTGATTATCTTAGCACTAATGATTCTGGTCTATGGTCTGTGGATAAGGAAAATTGCTAAATAAGAAAGAGATGTAGAAATGGATAGTAAGTTATTAAATCTTGTGACACCAATTAACTCTTACAATTTTTCAACAACGACCACCCCTTAAAACGAAAAAAAGAGAAAAAAACAACTCAAAAATATTTTTGTGACCTTAAACAATGCCTTCTTGCGAACTTTGTGGAAAAAAAGCCGATAAACTTACAAAATCGAAAATTGAGGGTGCAGTTCTCAAAGCATGTGATAGCTGTGCAGAAATGGGTGAAAAAGTCCAGAAATCTCGATCAAACAAAAGGAAAACTACAAAGAAATCTTATAGTAAAAGGAAGAGGAAAGAAGAAGTTTTAAAACCGGATTACGGCAAGCTAGTGAAAAAAGCAAGAGATAAGAAAAAGCTTTCAATCTCTGAGGTAGCAAAAAATTTGAAAGAGAAGGAATCGGTTATTAAAAGAATTGAACAAGGCGAACTAAAGCCAGATAAAGCCTTAGCTAATAAATTAGAGAAAGAATTTAGTATAGAGCTTTATACATCACCTGCAGTAAATGATGTTAACCAGAATAGGGGAGATACACGAAAAGCAACATTAGGCGACGTTGCTGATATCAAGGATTAGTTCGAGACAGGATTTGACACTCAACTCTTCTAAAAACCAGTTTTTCTTTTAAACTATGTTTTTGAATTCCTTATTCTACATATTATACGATTAAGAGAATTTTTGTCTTTCTTCAGCACCATAAGAACATATTAAGTAATAAGAAAACATATTTACAGATTTTAAGCAATTTAATTCAGTTATAAATTAATTTAACCTACTTTTAAGTTATTCAAACCACAAATTTCTAACTTAAGTCTCACTACAGGGCTCAGAAACGTCATAATTAAAAAATTGCTGCTTCTTTGATTTCTTCAAAACTCTATTATACTTTGCGTATAATCATAAATCATTGTGAATAATTTGGATGATGATTCAGAAGATAGACTAAGCCCTGAAAACCTCGGATACACAATTTACGACCAAGTTTCAAACTTTGAAAGACTAATGGATACCTTTGGAATAACAGAACCTAAAATAAGATTAGATTACTTTATTGACCATGAAGACGTCCTAAATATAGATGTTTCAGCAAAAGGCAGCAAAAGAACCCAATACGTTGAATCACGTTATCGGTTAGCTGGTTTAACCACTGAAGAGGATAGAGAACTCATGTATGATATATGGGCGAACACAATTGAAGAATCTGCCTCCGACCTTGAGGTTGAAGAATATTTTCCTACGCCATAGGATGAAGAGATTAGGTTTTGTTCAGCGATTTAAAGAATTTTTAGATATACTATCACGTCGTTTTTAACGATAAACCCTTTAATACTCAATTTAAAACATATTTGGTCCGCTTATCGTAAAAATTAATCAGAAATTTCACAATATTAGTTATAATTATGAGAACGCCGGGGCCGGGATTCGAACCCGGGCGGACTGCAATAGTCCAATGGCTTAGCAAGCCATCGCGTTAAGCCACTCTGCCACCCCGACAAAAATTACGGTTTGATCAGTATCTTTGTTTTTGAGTTGTAGTTTTTTTATGTGTAGTTATCTCGAATCTTGATTTTTCACGGTTTTAGGATAAAAGTATTTAAGTTTCTAGAGTTCAACTTTTTTTGTTAAGTGATAGTAAAATGTCTCAAAATATACTAGATTACTCCGACATCGCGAATAAGGATGTTTACACCTCAAAAGGTTCCTATTGTGGGAAACTAAAAGATGTTGAATTAAATCTTGGAAAATTCGCTATTAGAGCAGTAGTTGTAGGAGCTGAAAAAGGATCATATCTGGCCCAAAAAGTTGGTGGAACTAAAAACGTAGTAATTCCTTACAGAATGGTCGAATCAGTAGATGATATAATCCTGATTAAGGATTTCGAAACTAGCGATGTAAACAAAGGAGAGAAGTAAAAACGTAAAAACCCTTTTTTCTGACACATCTCTTTTTCTAACTCTTTTAGAATGATAGAATTTCTTACTGAAATCGGAGTTAAATGGCTTGAAGGTATCTGGAGAGTTTCAACAGTAGCAATATTTTTAGTGATTATTTCGCACCTTGCTTTAGCATTTAGAGAAGAAAAATTAACTTTTGAAGGTTTCAGAGAAGTTATATTAACTTATTCAAGGATTTCCGTAGTACTAATAGTTGTTTTAGGCGGTTTAACCGCTCTTTTAGGACTTACTAACCATTTACCTGAAAGTTTTCTTTTAGGAGAATTTCTAGCATGGATTTATTTCGTTTACTTGTTCTACGAGTATTAAGAAAGTTGTTTAGATACTTCTTCATACCAAGTATCTATAAATTCTTGGGCAACGTTTTCTAGATCCTTCATAGGTATTGTGGTATAGACATAGTAAACTGTTTTGTCTGTCTTTCCTTCTCTCATTATTAAATCTTTGTCAAGCATTTTTTGGAGACTTCTCTGCACTGTTGATCTGTTACGATCTACTTCATCAGCTAGGTCCTGTACAGTGAGCTGATTATTTTTTAATTCCTGAAATATATCGCGCTGGAGAGAATTAAGATCGAAAACATCGAATATTATATCTTCTTTATCTTTATTTTCTAACTGGACGAACTCCATACTACTTATTTTACACCTTTAGAATTAAATGTTCTTAATTGCTTCGGCCTTCTTTTCATTCGGATCCTGGACTTCCTTTATTTTCAATCCTGTTCTCATATTTTTCAATTGATTCTCGTAATGCTTCTCCCGCATCAATTCCTAGATCCGAAGACAGTAGTAATAGAGAGAATAATGTATCGCCAATTTCATCTTGTTTGACTTTCAGATTTTGTTTTGCTTCTCCATATTCAGAGGTTTTGGCTGCATCAGCTGCTATCTCGCCCGCTTCAGCTAAGAGATCTAATATTCTAAATTCTGTTTCTCCGTTTAAATCATGCTTTTTGGCAAATTGTGCAACTATCTGTTGTTCTTCCATTACATTATCTGTCTTTATACAGTAATTATTTTTTGTCTTGCTGCGTGAAACAGGTATTCTTGTGCATATCCGGAATAAGACCCGAAATGGTTTCTGAGATTCTTCAGAAGTATTTCATTATTTTCGGAGTGTAATTGAGGGTAGTGTTCTTTGATTACTTTCTCTGCCCATGTGTCTACAGGGTATGCTTCTAGGAAGTTCATTGAGAACAGTAGTACGCAGTCAGCTACCTTGTCTCCTACGCCGTAAAGTTGTTTAATTTCTTCTTTTGCATGGCTGTAATTTGTCTGGCTGATTTTTTCTAAATCTACTTCTCCTTCTGCCAGCATTTTAGTTGATTCTACAATGTATTTGGCTCTGTATCCTACGCCTAATTCTCTTAATTCTTCTTCACTTGCTTTGGATAGTTGTTCAATGGTTGGAAATTTTAAGAACGTTTGATTTTTGTATTTTACTTGTTCTCCGAAGTTTCTGCATATTTTATTATGCATTTGTTTTATTCTAGGGATTCTCATTTGCGGTGAGCATAAGTAGCTTATTAGGCAAGGGAAAGGTTCGTCTTGTACTATTCTGAGGCCCCATAGTTCTTCTTTTGCTTTTTTTATGTGAGGATCTTTAGGAAAAGTTTGGAAAATTGACTCTAGATCATGGTTTAGTCCTAGTGCTTTTTTTACTTCTTCAATCGGTAGTTCTGTTTCTGCTTTTACATGATCTTCTTTTTCGGTTAGAATTATCGGTTTTTCCTTTCTAAAGGTATAGAATTGGTTTTTTCCTGTTTCGTATAGTTTTCCTTCTGTTCTATGCCAGCAAAATGTCTGTCCGCAAGTTAATGTTTCTTCTAAATCGAAGTTATTGTTTTGAATTTTGTATTGATTCACTTTCTCTCAGTTAGAATATTTGGTGGATTAAGTTTTTCTAGTTACCTTTGCTGTATTTGAAGAACCCTCTCTTAGAATTTTTGTCCTGTTTGGTTTTGTGTTTCTTAGCTTTTGACTTTTTGTAACTTCTTCCACATTGATGGCACTTAACCCTTTTCTTGGCCTTAGATCTTTGTTTGTAACCGCAGTCAGGACATTGGTAGTATACCATGATTTGGTTCTAAATGGTATTAGATTCAAAGTCTTTTGAAATTTGTGGCAAGTGGTATATTACAGTGTTAAAGATGTTTTAAGGCGTTTAAAGTTCTTCATAATGATCTCGGTACACTATTAATGTTGATTTAAACACTCCTAGTATTATTGGTCCTATGAAAAGGCCTACTACGCCGAATAGGTAAACTCCTCCAAGTACTCCTCCTAAGATAACTGCTGGGTGAAGGTCGGATCCTCGGTCGACTACAATCGGCCTGAGAAAGTTGTCAATAAGAGATACTACCAAGAAACCGTATACTGCTAGGAAAAATGCTGCAGTTGGACGGCTCATCATAAATAAGTATATTGCTGCTGGTCCCCATACGAGTATTGTGCCTATTATTGGTATGAAGGCCAGTATAACCATAACGAATGTCCAGAACACGTAGTTAGGTACACCGGTAACAAATAATCCGATTCCTGCGACTCCTCCCTGTATTACGGCTACTAAAACATGTCCTTTAATGACTGCCCAAGTTGTATCGTTAAGTTCTGTATAGAGCATGTCTTGTACGTGTTCAGGGAAAGGTAGAATATCTCCTAGCCATTCCATAAATATTTCTCGGTCTTTTAAGAAATAGTAAAGCAAGAACATCATTAGGAACAGCCCTAAGGATACGTTTACTACAGTGGCCACAACTTGAGATACGCTTCCTACAGAAAAGGTTGTGATAGATGTTATTGTTTCATCGATTAATTCTTGTAGATTTATTTGTTGACCTGTATTTTCTTCTATTAAATTTTCTGCTTGTTCAATATCTATGAATCTTGTTTGATTTACTCCTTCTGAAAGTTCTCTTGCATCTTCAACAACTATTCCTGTTATGAAAAGTATCGGTAAGATAGCAGCAATTACAGTGAAAAACACTAAGAAAGACGCAGAGATTCTAGGCCCCAGATATTGTCTTATTTTAACATGTAAAGGATATAGTATGAATGCAAGTATTACAGCACCGAACAGGTATCCTAGGAACGACCAGAACATTGCTGCTGCTATAGCTCCTAATGCTATTATTAACCCTAGAAGAATCCCTTGAGCCAGATTCATAAAATGATGATATAAAATCCAGTTACATAAAAATACCGATTTTGTCAAAATAGAACATTGATTAAATGCCAAAGTTCTTAGAAAACATATTTTCCAGTGAAAAAAATATTCAATAAGGTTTTCTACAGCATTAAATAATTTTAAAGTAGTTTAAAAAGCAAAACAGGCTTGTAATTTCTTATTAAGTAATTAAGTACCTTTTTTATTTTTTTCAAGCGTTTAAAGACCATAGAATTTTTTAAATTAAGTTTGTCTTAAGGCATTCTAGAATTGAACTGGTTTTTACATTATTCTTCGCTAACCCATTAGTGTTTAAAAAGTAGACTTACCTGTTCTTGAATACACGAGGAACGAAAAATTATGTTTGGCGGAAAAGACATGGCAAAAATGATGAAACAAATGGGTATGGACATGGATGAAATAGACGCAGATAAGGTAGAAGTAAAGATAGGAGACAAGAAGTTAGTGTTCAACAGCCCACAACTTACTAAGGTAAAAGCACAAGGACAAGAAATCTTCCAATTACAAGGACAATATGAAGAAGTAGAGGAGATAAATGAAGAAGACGTAGAATTAGTAGCAGAGAAAGCAGACGTTTCAAAGGACGAAGCTAGAGAAGCATTGAAGAGCTCAGATGATGTTGCCTCAGCCGTTCTAGACCTACAATGATAAGACTCTAAATACACTTATTTTTTCTAAATATCTTTTTCTAAAACAAATTAAGAGAGAATAAAGAAAATTTAATTTTCCGAGAAATGCTCGATTACCTTAGCATATGCCGGTCTCGTTATAGTTACACCAATTATAATACCAACTATTGTAGTAACTGCAAACCCTCTGACTTGTTCTAGTGCGAATCCTGAAGGGTTTAGCTGGAACGCTACTACAGATATCATTACTGCGAATCCTCCAATCGCGACATAGTGAGGATTAGTTCCTCTAGTATAGATTGTGTAAAGAATAAGACTCACTCCTGCAGCTCCTATTGCCATGTTAGCCATTGTTGGATTTACTAGCGGAGCCATTGCTCCTATAGTGGATCCTGCTGCTGTAAAGATGATGAAAAATGCTTTTTTCATACGTTTGGTCCAGTCAACTAGTCTTTCTTTAACTGATTCGTCTTTAATAACAATTTGATCGTCTACACCTGTACCTACTGCTGCTATTATCCCGGCTATAGATGCTAAATCGAGTGTGGCTACTGTTGAGAACCATGCTCCTAAAAGAATGAAAACTTCGCTCGCTCCTGTTATTACAATCGGTACTGATGTGTAAAGGTCTCTATATCTTACCCAAACTAGAGCGCCTACAGCTATTAGCGCCGATACAATAGATATTATTGCTGCTCTTAGGAATTGATCTCCAAGTTCTGAAGATATGGTTGACATTGACTCAATATTAACAGGATATGGTAAACTTCCGCTTTGTAGTATAGATTGTAAGTTTTGCATTTCTGCTCTTGCTTCTTCTGCTGTCTCCCTACTTCCTGTTATGCTTGGTTGAGTTACAACATCGGTTTGGAATACAGAAGCCATGTTCAGGCTACTGGTAAGTTCGCCGTCTACATACAGTGCTAGTTGTGCTGTATCATCCGTACCAGGATGTGCTAGATATGTTTGCTGATTTTGGAAGGTTGTTTCATAGTTAGAAGCTATTTTTTGTACATTTTCTGCAGATGCTTGACTAAGTAGTACAGGAAAGCTGAACTGATATGTTTCTTGTGCGCTTTCCACCCTTGCTTCTGCAGTCATAACCTGCTCAATATCTTCTCCAGAATACGCGACTGTTTCTAGTTCTAATCGCTGATCGGTAGCATTATTATAGTAAAAGCTTACATTTTCTAATTCCCATTCGTCTCCTTCGTCGTAAGTTTCGTCAATATCTGGGCCTTCGACTCTTAATTGGTCGTTTTCTCTTGTGAATGTGTATTCTTCATCTAATGCGAAGTCAGTTGTGTCTTCTACCCATATTGGCATTCTTGCTTCAAATGTTCCTTCTTGCTCGATCAGATCTCTTAGTTGTGTTTGGTTAGTATCGGATGTTTGAAGTTGTACTTGGTACGTGTCGCCTAATTCAACTGTTCTTACTTGTGCTCCTGCTAACCCGAAGGCGTTTATTCGGCTTTCTAGAACATCGGCTACTCTTTGAGCGTCTTCTTCTGTTACGGATCCTTCATCTTCTGGTTTGTCTATTGATAATAGGACTCTTGTTCCTCCTTCAAGATCTAATCCTGTTTGAATGTTTGTACCTATGCTGATGTCTCCTGTTTCTTCGTCCTCAATATAGTGTGGTCCTAGAAGTACTAAAGAGATAGCTAGTGCTGCTATTAGTGTCCATATTCTCCATTCTCTAAGAAGTGGTTTTAGTTCCATGGGATCACCTTGTTAATTTTTTCAAAGTATTTTAGATCGCCTTCAATGTAGTTTTTGAGGATTACTGCATTTCCAAAGTATGTGTATGGCATGTCTGCTAGTAGTCCTATCACCATTACTGCTGCGATATTTGATAGTTCGCTTGGACCTACAATACTTGTTGATACTATATATAGTAGTGAAAACGCTGCTATTCCTCCTGCACTCATTGTTACTCCGGTTAGTATTGCTCCGTATGTACGATCTTGAAGGCTTCCTCTTTTTTCTTTAAGTGTTCTTGAGGATAAAACAATATCTGTGTCAACGCTATATCCTATAAGCATTAGTAGTGCTGCTAAACTTCCTAAGGTTAGCGGTATATTAAATATTACCATCCCCGCCATTGCAAATAATATGTCTCCTCCTGCAGCTAGTATTACTGCCATTGAGGGTGTTATGTCTTTAAATGCTATGAATATTACTAGGCTCATTATTGTGAAACCCATTACAAATGCNAACATTGCTTGTGTAAAGAATTCTTCAGATACCGCGGCACTTACCGACTGTAGGCTTTGTACGGATGCTTGTATGTTTGCATCAGATAGTATCTGTTCTGCCACACTTTCGTCATCAATTATTTGTCCTTCTGCGTCAGGCGGTACAGTAACGATTGCAAATGTTCCTTCACCGGTTTCTTCTCTTACTGTTGATACTCCCGGGTAGCCTGCGTCTTCAAAGGCTTGTTCTATTTCTGCAAGTGTGAAATCACCTTCTATAGAATATGTTATTTCGCTTCCTCCTGTGAAGTCTGTTCCAAGTTGTAATACGCTTCCAGTTAGAGCATAATTGCCTAGAAGCACTGTGATTGAAAATAGAAACAATACTGCCGGCACTAGCATGTACTTATCGTAGTCATTCCAGACTCGAGAGTATCTTTCTTCTAGATTTAGGCTCACAAAAGTTCTTTTATATTTATAATCCTTTTAAACACATCGGATTTATCGGTCTTTAAGCATGAGAAGTTAAAAAAATTCCTACACACAATCTTATTTTATAGCGATGGCAGAGTTGAAAAGCAAGGTTAAGAACTTCGAAACAAAAAGTTTCTTAAAAAAGAAATGGGCTGAATTAGCTCTTATACCACTTTTTGTTCTTGCTTTATCAATTAGAATGCTTCCAAGCAGGGATATGGAATATCTACAAGCTCTAGACTCTTATCTAATATTAAGACAATCTCAGCAGTATGCCTACACAGGCACCTTTCCCATATTAGACTTCAGCCGATACTTCCCATTTTCAACACCTAGCCACGCAGACCACCAAGGAGTAGTAATTATACCAGCAATTATGTATTGGTTAGGACCATTTTTAGTATTTGAAAACTACCTAGCTTTTGCTCAAGCTTATCCCGCCATCATAGGCGCAATTTCTGTTGTTGTAATGTACTTCCTAGGCAAAGAATTATTCGATAAGATAACTGGCCTTTGTTCCGCATTTTTCCTAGCAACCATTGCAGGAGTAATGCATAGAAGTAGTGCCGGTTTCTTCCAAAAAGACCCTCTAGGAATGTTGCTGATGCTTTTCTCACTATACTTCTTTACTAAAGCATGGAAAAAGGAAAGCTGGGGTTACGGAGTACTATCAGGTGTGGCACTAGGCTTATTCACCACCGTATGGGGAGGAGCCAGCATAAATTGGATGCTTTACGCAGCATTCGCAGGACTTATATTGTTCTTTAACACCAACACACATCGTTTACTCGTATCCTACACGCCTACAATAATAGTAGGTTCGGCAGTAGGAATGTCAATTCAACCAGGAAGTCTTTGGTTTGATGACATAGACTTTTTAGGTAATTTTGCGATTCTAATTGTGTTGTGGTTAAGATATCTAGTTGGAGAACTAGGATTAATTAAAAAAGACCAGTTAGATTACTTTGTTCCTTCTTTATATGTACTAGGAGGTATTTCTGCCTTATTATCGCCTCTTTATTCAAACTTTATTGCACAGGAAGTATTTGGTCTTGTAGGACGTATAACTAGAGAAAGCGGAAGTGTTATTGGAGGAACAGTCGCTGAAAGCACACCTATGTCTCTTCAAGAGCTTTCAACAGAATTAGGAGCTGTAATGGCTTCAGAAGTGAGTCCAGTTCTTGGAGCATTAGCTAATATAATTGGAACTTGGCCTCTAGCATTCATAGGAACAGCAATACTAACTACAAGTGTAGTATTAACTGTACTAAACAAATATGATTGGATTGAAGATGAAATTACTTCATATAAACTAATCCAGATATTTACTGTAGTATTCATTATATGGACGATAGTTTTCTCTGCACTCTTTGAATCACCAATATTTGCAGTGTTACCTGCATTATTACTAGCAATAGGTTCAGGACTATTCTATTACTTATTTGGAAGCGTAGAAGAAGAAATAAATATCAAAGATAACTGGATAGTGCTAATACCTCTCATATGGGTTATTGCAAGCATACTAGCAGCAACACAAGAATCAAGAATTGTATTCCCTGCTTCATACCCTGTAGCACTAGTAGCCGGATTAACATTATCAAAAGGCTTACAAAAAATACCTGAATTAGACTTCTCCGAACTAGAAGACACAATCAATCCTAAGATAGTACAAGGAGTAATAATCGGAGTAATTTTAATAGCCGTGNTAGCAGTCAACACNGCATCAGGNTACACTGCAGTTTCAGGTATAGGCGAATCACCNAACGAATTCTGGTTTGAAAGCCTAGAAACCATTGAAGAAGAAACAGAACCNGGNTCTGTTCTGATGTCTTGGTGGGANTACGGATACTGGTTCATAAGCATTGGAGAAAGACCTAACATNGCAGACGGAGGTAATCTAGGATATTATACNCATGAAGGCGGAGAANGAATGCCNCANAACATAGCAGAATACTTCATAGAAGACGATCCATACAACAAAACTGAAATACTAGAGAAACATTCAGTTGATTATCTGATATTAGATCAAACAATGATTGGTAAATATTCTGCAGTGAGTCAAATCGGACTAGGAAGTAACGAAGATTATCAAACTATGACTCAAACCTACTCACCTGGAGGACTTCAAGATTCTATCCAAGAAGGTCCAGGAGGTAGCTCGCTTGTAACGATGGATCAATTCGGACAACTAACAATGTATACTCCTATCTCAACTGAGGAGGAAGACGGCCAGATAACTAATATAGAGGTAGGCGGGCAGCCTACAATAGAAACTATGCAGGGTCGACAAACAGTAAATTGTTTAATGTCAGAAAATGGTGTGGAACACATCAACGAAGATGAAGAATTAGGCGAACTTTGTATAGCCGAAGATCCTTTCTATAGTCTTGAAAGAGGTCTCGCAACAAACGCACAAACCTCTATGGTTTTAGTTCCAAGAGAAATAGCAGAGAATAACATAAATAGGTTGTATCTAATGGACGGTTACGGAATGGATTACGTCGAAGAATACAGTGAGGCAAGTAATGATTATGTAAAAGTCTGGAGTATAGATCAAGAGCAGATAGGTGAATAAATCTCTAATGGCTCCCGAACTTGTCTTATTGTTTATATCTGGACTTCTAGGTTTTGCACTAGCGTTAATTGCAATTCCTTATGGTAAAAAATATCTTTATGAATCTGGTATTTACGGAATAGATCAGCAGAAAAAAGGTAAGCCAGAACTACCTAGTTCGGGCGGTATTCTTGTTTTATTTGCGTTTATAACAGCTTTAAGCTTTTATATAGGTGCAGACAATCTTCTTAATTTTTACAGTATTGATTTAACTTTGATCTTGGCAGCAATGTCATCTATACTTATAATCAGTTTGGTTGGGCTTATAGACGATATAAGAATTACTTCTAATAGTGCAAAAGTAGATAGAAAAGGTTTAAATCAGTATTTAAAGGCTTTACTTGTTTTACCTGCTGCTTTTCCTTTAATTGCAATCAGTGCGGGATCTACAACAATGATCTTTCCGTTTATAGGTAGAATTGACTGGGGCTACCTTTATCCCTTAGTTTTGCTACCTATAGGCCTGCTTTTCGTGGCGAACGTCATAAACATGTTAGAAGGTATGAATGGTTTAGGTTCTGTTTTAACTATTATAACTAGTTCTACTTTAGGAGTTTTTGCATATCTAAATGGGCAGTTGACTGCAGCAGCTTTAACAATAATATTTTCTTTCTGTGTTGCCGGATTTCTTATTTTTAATTTTTATCCAGCTTCTATTTTACCGGGAGATTCTTTTACATATTTAGCTGGCGCAGTAATGTTTTCAGCAATAGTACTAGGTAATATGGAGAAGTTCGGTGTTTTTGTATTTTCTCTTTGGTTTATAGAGTTTTTCTTAAAACTTAGAGGTCGTTTTGACGTTCATTCTTGGGGTATTCTGCAAGAAGATGGAAGCTTGAGAAGTCAGCACGATAGTTATTATTCGCTTACACATGTCTTGATGGCTCGTGGTTTTGGTGAAAAAGAAATTGTAATAATTCTTGGTTTCTTTCAGTTCCTGATATGTAGCCTAGGTTTGTTTATCTTCTTAGCGTTTTAAGCTAGAAAACTGTTTTCAGTCTCTTTGTTCTGTATAGGGGTCTTCTTCTCTTTCAATATCTTTAGGCTTATAAGGAAAACTTATTTCCAGTACTTTAGCAGGTTGATTGTCTATGTTTTGAAGTTGATGTTTTTCTCCAGATCTAACTACCGTTGCTTTGCCTTTTTCAAGCTTCTTCATTTCGCCTTCGTGTTTTAGTGTGATATTGCCTTCTTCAAGGTATATTACGTCTGCTTGTTCGTTATGGTGTGCGTAAGAAGTCATTTCATCAGCGTTAATGACTAATCTTCTTATTCCCAGCATTCCTGATTTTTCTCCTACGTCTACTTGTGTTATTAGTACTTGTTCTTCGTATCCCCATGGTTTTTCGATTTTACTCATTTCTGTTTAACCCTTCTAAGTGTTCTTTGTGTTTTTTAATCTCTTATATTTGTTTATTGAAAGCTTAAGCTTTGGAAGTAAACCATTATTAGACATTTATATTTAAGCAGTTTGAACATGTTTAATAGGTCTAAAAATAATGGATTATAATAATTACTTGAGAGCCATACTTGTAGGGGAATCTAAAGCTTATGGATTTACTATAGGCTTTTGGAGTTCCGGTATGGTCTTAGTGATGATGGACTCTATGAATGATTTTCTAAATGTTTTTTCATTTGGCTTAGGAGCTGTAATAGGTTTTGGTATACTTAGTTTAGTGGCTTTTAGAGGTGTTTTGAAAACTGCAACGGTTGAACAAAACGAGTTTATGGTTCTGAGCACGGTTCACTATTTTGCCGCTTTAGTGCCAATGGTTTTAACTTACCTTATCTTAAGTTATGTCCCAGGTAATACAGGACTTCTTTTAGCAGGTATAAGTGTTTCCTTATCTTATAATTTGTTAATACTCGTTCAAGAAACTATAGCTGAGAAAATTTCGGAATTAAGTGTTCTCTAAACTGCTTTTAATGCATTTCTATATCTACCCATTTTCCTCCATAAATATAGCCTGATAGTTCTTCTTGGCTTGTAAGTTCTTTGAATACATTTTCTAGATCTTGATAATTTTTTGCCTTTTGGAAAATTTGTGGTTCAAAAATGTATGTTCCGGCATTGATTAGCTGTGATGGTTCTTTCCCTTTCTGAGGTTTTTCTTCAAAACCTTTGATTTGCCTTCCTTTCATCTTCACTACTCCATACTTTGATGGCTCCTCTACAGTTGTTAATGCCATTGTTGCTGTATTATTTTCTTCTTTGTGAACTTCTAGCATTTCTTGAAAGTCTACGTTAGATATCACGTGACCGTTTAGAGCAACAAAAGGTTCTGATACTTCATGTTGTATTTTATTTAGTGCAGCTGCTGTTCCTAGAGGTCTTTCTTCTTCAACATATTCTAGAGCTACTTCTTCAAAGTTTGTGCCAAATTGCTTTTTAATTTCGGCCTTATTGTTTCCTACTAACAGTATTGCTCGCGTTATTCCTTTTTCTGCTAATTGAGTTAGTATGTAGTGTAGAACTGGTTTTCCTTGATACAAGTTTAGTGTTTTGTTTTCAGAATCACCGCATAGAATTACTGCAGTGTCTAATCCTTTATTTTTGAAGTGTCGCTTGAGTATTTTTTCAACTTTTTGGGACCTGTTTAGGCTTGTTTTTTCTGCCTCCCGATCAACTTTATCAACTATTTCTTCTTCTACCGTTAGAGAGATTCTTTTCTTACTCATTTTTTATCCTATAAACGTAATATTAGAATAATACCAATAATAGTTTTTTCCCACTATTAGATTATAGTTGTATAATCATGGCTAAGATGATTGACTGCGAATCCATTGCTGAAGAGATAGAAACAAAACTAAAGGAAGTTAGTGATATTCCAAAGTTAGAAATTATTCTTATTGGATGTAATGAGTCTTCAGAAGTTTTTGTAGAAGAAAAGATGAAGGCTTGTGAGAGAGTGGGTTTTGAAGCTGAATTAACCAGATTTGAAAGTGATGTAGACGAAGAAAAGCTGTTAGATCATATTATAAAGAAAAATGAAGATGCTTCCGTTCACGGAATTTTAGTTCAGTTGCCTCTTCCGGAGCATATTGATGAAGAACGTGTTTTTAACACAATTACTCCGTTAAAGGATGTAGACGGTTTAACACCAGTAAATATTGGTAAATTGCTTAGAGGTAAGCCTAAAATAAAACCTTCTTGTGTTTCAGCTATTGAGAAAATATTAGAAAAAGAGAAATCAGATTTAAATGGCGAAAATATTACAATTATCAATAATAGTAATCTTATTGGCAAACCTTTAGCAATGTTGTTGACTCAGAAAGGAGCTACAGTCACTATTTGTAATGAAAATACAGAAAATCTAAAAACACATACCAAAAATGCTGATATCGTGATTGTGGCTGCTGGAGAACCGAAACTTCTTAGTAAAAACCACGTTAGTTCAGACGCTTTACTTATAGACGCAGGTTACGCCTATGTAGATGGAAAAATCATAGATGAAATGGGGGATGCTTTAGAGAAATCAAAGAAAGCAACCCCTGTTCCTGGTGGCGTGGGACCCGTGACTGTCGCCACAACTTTAGAAAACTTATTAGACAGTTATTTAATACAAAAACAATAATTCTACT
>SL_4KL_010_BRINEDRAFT_10000194_pt1 | contig 29229 bp, 28 predicted proteins | sample SodLak_010_BRINE_2_FD_10664 | JGI IMG/M metagenome (IMG submission 10664) | reverse complement strand
TACTTCATCTCCAGGTCAGCCTTACCGGATGTAAAGCCCACGTCTTCCTCTTTCTCTTCTCCCAGTGATTTTTCCATCTCAGCGCGTAGTTTTTGAATAGAGAGACCGCTGGTAAGGTCTCCGTTTTGAGCCACTGATATTCGGCCATTCTCTTCTGAGACCGTTACCACAAATACGTTATTGGTCTCGCTGATACCCACGGCCGCGCGGTGACGGGTACCAAATACTGACGAAATATTTGGATTTTGAGATATGGGCAAATAGCAGCTGGCGGCAACAATTCGATTATTCCGAATAATTACGGCCCCATCGTGAAGTGGAGTCTCCTTTTGAAAAATCGTTTGCAAAAGCTGTGCATTTACATGGGCATCCAGTTTCACACCTACATCCACCAAATCCTGGAGTGATGAACTTCGCGCAAATACAATAAGCGCGCCGGTTTTGGAATGAGACATATTTCGCACCGCCTCAATCACCTCGTCAATAACAGAATCGGAACCGGATTTCCCTATAAAACGATTGAACGTAGTATTCTGGCCCAGGCTGTAGAGCAGTTTTCGAATTTCAGGCTGAAATATGATAAACACAGCCAGCACACCTACATCCAGAACGCTGCGAAGCATAAAGTTTAGCGTCGTAAAGCCAAGAAGGCTAACGGCAGCATTAATCAGAATAATAAACAGCAGCCCAAGTGCCGCCTGGATGGCAAATGTACCGCGTATCCACCTGTACAAATAGTACAGAACCGTGGCTATAACCAGCGTTTCAAGCAGGTCTTTTATGCCAAATTCTAAAAATCCTAATGGAATCACGGTCTGTAGATTTATGAACCCGCAGCTTTCACTGCATTAAAAATTTTGATGGAATCTTGAGCTTCTTGTACATCATGAACACGCAAAATGGATGCACCATTTATTAAACTTTGATAGTGCACAGCAATTGTACCGGATAACCGTCCGTCTACGCTGCGTCCATCTAAAATTTGGCCGATCATCGATTTACGTGAAGCACCAATTAACAAGGGACAGTTTAATGAAGAAAAATGATCCAGAGAAGCAATAATTTTTAAATTATGCTCCAACTTTTTACCAAATCCTATGCCCGGATCCAATATAACATTTTGGACGCCCGTTTTGTCTAAAATCTCAAGCTTATCTTCGAAAAACCCTTTTATCTCATCCACTACATTATCGTACTGCGGATTATCCTGCATCGTTTTGGGCTCTCCCCGGCTGTGCATACAGATATAAGCTGCCCCTGTTTGTCTGCATAGATCGGCAAATCGCGGCTCTTTTTCCAAGCCGCTCACATCGTTTATAAAATGGGCCCCGGCATCAATCGCTTTTGATGCCACTTCATATTTTGTGGTATCGATTGAGACAAGTGCATTCGGGTACGTGTTGATGATCTCCCGAACAACCGGAATCGTTCTGCGAATCTCTTCATCGGCAGAGACGGGATCAGAGCCGGGCCGGGTTGATTCTCCCCCGATATCTATAATATCAGCGCCCTCATTAATTATCTCTCCCGCTCTTTTAACAGCACTCTCTTTTGCATTGAACTCCCCTCCATCCGAAAATGAATCGGGAGTAACGTTCAAAACTCCAATAATTTTGGGAGTTCTGAGATCTAAATTTTTATCACGACATTGAATAGAAATATCGGGTTTCGATTTGATCATCCTCTGCTGTTAATCATCTCTTACTAATCCCACTCTTCTTGCAAGAACTCTAATTTATTCTCTTTCTCAGCCCACTCATCAGCATCGGGCAGTTCATCTTTTGTTTCGTTGATGATGTTATCCTCCCAATTTTCAGCCAGTTTTTCATTCAGCTCTATATAGTGCTCCCACTCTTCGGGAACTTCATCATCGGGATAAATTGCCTCTACAGGGCACTCCGACACGCATGCATCACAATCAATACACTCAAGTGGATCGATTGTAAGAAAATTAGGGCCTTCTCGAAAAGCATCCACGGGGCAAACTGCCGCACAGTTGGTGTACTTACAATTAATACAGGGTTCAGTTACTACGTATGCCATGGGTTTATTGAGTTTAAATTACTTTACAAATCAAGTTACGATGGTAGCTCTATTTACAGAAAAATTCAATGTAAATTACTGATTGCAGGGTTATGAAGCTCTAAACGAATCAAGCCGTAACCCACCTTATGCCTATTTTAAAATGTGGCGTAAGACATTCAAGTCTCCATCATTTTTGGCCGGATCCACATTTAAAAGTTTCGCCATTAACTCATACAGGTGCACAGATTCAAACGGCGCGATCTTCTTATCGGCTTTGATGGACGGACCGGTTGCAAAGAAAATCGTTGCCATCTCGGCGCTCCTGTGATCAAACCCGTGCGTGCCGGCAATAATTCCACGCTCTTCGAAATTGGAGCGTGTGGTAATGGAGTACGGAAGATCCGCTATCATAATAATTTCAGGAATTCGTTCGTGGTTACTGAAACGGTACTCACGAGGGAGTTCATCCCGATAGTAAACGGTGTAGTTCTCCTCATTTTCTTTCAGTGCATTATACACCTCTTCTTTCTTCCCATCTTCGGGCCGAAGCATAGCTACGGGCGACCAATCAACAACCTCAACATCATCGAGGTTGATCATATCATCAAGAAAAATAACTTTATCTTCCGAGAGCTCCGCCATTCCGTGATCGGAGGTCAACAAAATATTCAGCCGGTCTGAAAATCCCTTCACCTCAATTTCATCCAGCAGGTATCCCAAGAGAGAATCTGCGTTTACCACGGCCTCATCCACTTCGGGCGAGTTGGGGCCGTATGAGTGGCCGCGGCTGTCGACATGGCTGAAATAGAGGGTGGAAAAATCGGCATCGACCTCACCGGCCGGATCCAGCCAGCTAACTACCGTATCAATCCGTGAGGCATTCGGCACAGAGCCGTCGTAATCTTTATAATGTGAGGCATGGACTCCGTTGATGGATGCTTCCGAGCCCGGCCAGAACATCAGTGCTGACGTCAGCCCTTGATTTTCTGCCGTAATCCAGATGGGCTCTCCCTGCCACCAACGCTCATCATTTGGGCTGTCTTGCGGACCATAGCTGAAATATCCGTCGAGATTTGGATCGGAAAAGCTGTTGGCAATTACTCCATGGTTTTCTGTGTAGAGCCCCGTTGCAATCGTCCAGTGTGTGGGAAATGTTTTTGTGGGAAATGCCGGAATCATATGCTCGGCCTTTACTCCACCGGTAATAAATCGATCAAAATTGGGTGTTTCGTTACGATCGAGATATTCGTTCATAAATCCATCAATCGATACCAACAGCACTTTTGTGTTTGTGTCGGGTTGATGGGGCTCCGGCTCACCGCAAGAGATTAATCCGAAACTTACTGCAATTAAAAAAATCAGTGATTGTAGAAATGAGTTTTTCATATAAAAGGTGTCTTTACAATTTTATTGAAAATAAAGAATGGAGAATTAGGAAACCAACCGATCGGCTTTTTACAAAAGAGTTTAATGAATTGGTAATGTCTCTCTTTTATTCACCTTAAATATTTACAAATAAAAAAGGCAGCCCCCGAAAGAGGCTGCCTTTGAATAGCATTTGAATTTCGCTCCGGTTTAGAACGAGTATCTCACACCAAGTTGTGCTCTCCATCGAGAGTTGGTGTTTGACAGACTAAATTGATCGATGTTTGTTGGCACTCGATCAGGGTCAAAGCTATGAATTGGCTTTAACTCAATAGTTCCGTCAGCCAGCTCTTCAGCATCGTAACCCAGGAACGTAATTTCTGTGACAGATCCAAATGAAGCGAAGCGCTGCACGCCCCACTCATCTTGCCCAATCACATTACCTACAAGGTTGCCGAGGTTCAATACATCAAGTGAAAGCTCAAGAGATTGAGTTCCAAAGGTTTGAAACTTTTGCGATACACGGAAATCGATTTGATTTATCCAAGGTGCAGTTCCCTGACCTCTTTCGGCAATAGATCCTCTATTGTCTCGAAGTGCAGGATTAGCTTCGATGAAAGCATTATACTCTTCCCAGTTATCGCTGGCAAGCACAATTTCATCTTCATTTCTTGGAATATAAACCAAGTCATTTCCACCTTCAAAATCACCATTGGCACTATACCCAACAAAGCCCGGTGTAAAGTGTGCGTAGTGATAAGGGCTTCCTGAACGTCCTTCATAAATCACAGAAAATACTGTGCTGTTTCCTTGTCCATATGTCAGCGCGTAGGATGCGGACAATAAGAATCTATGCGGCGTTACGTGGATAGATCTTCCCAAATCTGCATTGTTCGGATCTCCCTGAACTTCGTTGAATCTCCAGTTTGATATCGCCTGACTGGAAGTACCATCGTTAACGGATCTACCATTCGTGTATGTGTACGATATATCCCCGAAGAATCCATCACGGAATTCGCGACGAAGCTGTGTAGTAAAACTATACTGATATCCTTTATTTGTATTCGTTAAAAGGATTACATCCGTAAAGTTTTCACTCGGACGTGTTCGACTGAAGCTTGGATTACCATCATCATCAAGTTCTACATCGCCGTAGAATGGTCTTCCATCAGTTACACTTACTCCGGTATTTTCACCCTGAAGGTTTAGGTTTTGGTAGTCAATATCATTGAGGTTATTGCTGTAAATAAACTCAACCGTACCTACTAAATCCCAAGGTAAACGCTGTTCAACAGCAATGTTTCCACGGAATACCTGATTCATTTTAAAGTCAGGATCTGTGATGTTTACTTCAGTAGTTTCTATCGGTGCAAGTCCGGAACCCGGTTGTGTTGGGTTTGGTTGATTATTTGGATCTGGTTCAAAATCAGGAACTTGCTCCCCTCGGAATTCACTCACGTTTACACGGCCAATGTCTACACCACTATTACTATACTGGTTAGACAACCAAACACCCGGTTCTCCACCGGAGAAAAGTCCGGCACCACCACGAATTTGCGTGCTTCCATCATTCCAGTTAAATCCAAATCTTGGATTGAACTGCAGAGAAGTTGATGGGACAACTGATGTATTGAAACCCTGAAAATCCTGAGCAAACGTGTCGTTCTCGGGAGGGTTGTCTGTAAACTGCGTTACATCTCCTCGCAATCCTAAAGTAAGGGTTAAGTTATCTGTAGCACTCCACTCATCCTGTATATAAAGTGAGTAAGTATTGTACCCCCAATCAGCTGACGGCTGCTGACCAAATCTGTTTGGATCTGTTGAGTAACTATGCTCATATGCAGTAGGCTGTCCGGCCTCAAATCTTTCAATTCCAGACATATCATCCGTGCTGCTAAAGGTATAAGTACCTAAATTATCACGAATAAACACGTTATCGAATTGATTAAAGTAGTTGTTTGTACCCACAGTAATTGTGTGATCACCGGTGTAATATGTCAGATTATAAGTTGCCTCAATATAATCCTGATCAAGTTGATTGGCGTGACGGAATCGTTCTACACCAAAATCTACATTACCTCCACTTGGTGTTTCTACTCTCACACTTGGAAATGGATTATCCCCAAAATCTGCTTCTTGTCGTAATCGGGTATAAGAAATTTGACCATCACCCGCTAAGTTGTCAGCCCAGCTACTCGTTAACTTAACTGAAAAGTTAGACTGATTACCTCTTTGTCTGTATTGGCGGTTCGCAAGAGAATAAGAGAAACTACCTCTTGATATACCACGGTCATCATAACCATTAATCAAGTTTTGCTGATAGGTAAGTCTATGGTCACTAGAAACATTCCAATCGAGTTTAGTAAATATTTTCCAGTCGTCAGTTCTCTGAGACATTGCACCAAAACCACCGGGATCATACCCATATTGGTTCTGTGAAATATCAATAATCTGCTGAAGTTCACCCGGTGTACCATTGAAATTGGCTTGATCAATATTGAAAAGCGGGCTTGTTTCTCTTTTCACCTCTGCATTCACAAAGAAAAAGAGTTCGTCTTCAATAATTGGCCCACCAATTCTGAAACCTGCTTGATATTCATCAAATTCGTCAATTGGGCTTTCTTCCCCTAATAATTTATCACTAATCAATCCTTGATTTCTACCATAGTAGTATGCAGACCCTTCAAAAGTATTCGTACCGCTTCGGGTTACCGCATTTATTGCACCACCGGTAAAGTTTCCTTGCCTAACATCAAAAGGAGAAATTTCAATTTGAAACTCCTGAATAGCATCCAAAGAAATAGGATTTCCAATTGTTGGAATCGCATCACTTCCAAGACCAAATCGATCATCAAATGTTACACCATCAATCTGAATTGAGTTTCTGCGCCCACTTCTACCTGCGATATTGTTTCCACTTACTTGTGGACTTAATCGGGTAAAATCCTGAATACTTCTACTGATTGTTGGAAGAACATCCAGCTGATCCCGGCTTACTCTTGAACGAGTACCGCTTCGATCGCTACTTATCACAGCATCACGCTGTGCCGTAACTGAAACCTCACCTAAATCGAGGGTTTCATCTACAAGTTGGAAATTAACTCGAAAATCCTGACTTAACTCCAGGTTAATATCGGTCTGCTCAGCTGCGCGAAAACCTACGAAAGTAGCACGAATGGTGTAAGGTCCACCAACTCTGGCATTTCGAATGTTGAATCGCCCATCTGCACGTGTAGTAGTTCCATACTCTGTTCCTGATGGCTCATGAACAGCAATTACCGTAGCACCCGGTAACGCTTCTCCATCAGAATCTGTAACTGTACCGTTAATGTTTGCTCCTGTTACACTCTGAGCGGAGGCAAGCACCGGCAAAAAGAGCAACGGAAGAATTAATAGTAGTAATTTTTTCATTATTGATATGAGCTTAATTGTGATTTATTAGGGAATCGATTTCGATGACAACATAAGATTTTTATGTTACCGCAAAATTAATACTTCCCAATCTTTTTATCTACTCAGTATCTACTACAGACTTGCCCAACCAACTCCCAGAGAACATTGCATATAAATGACTATATAACAATAACTTAACTAATAATTTATCGGCTATTTTGCTAGCGTTTTCATATTTAATTTTATTAAAATTTTCAGGCCTTCGCGGAATTAGAGAATCAAACAAAAAAATTAAATTTTCTATGATCCTAACAGAGCAAAAACAATTTCACCTGTTATCATCGGCGCTATTCCCAATCAAGCTTTTATAGAGGTGGACCATAGTCTCTTGGCGGGCACCGGCATAATACATCAAGAAGATAATTGAAAAAATAAACTGCAGTTTAACTATACCAATTCGCCGATACTTTTCGGCAGAGGTCACAACCGTTTTATCTATTACTTGAAATCTCGATACTTTTTTCATCCTGCGTACAATCTCTTGATCTTCCATCACTACCAGCGACTCATCAAACCCACCTACTGCACGGAATAATTCTGGATCAACAAACAACCCCTGGTCACCAAACCGTACCAAAGTGCTCTTAAAGCGTGTAAACCAACTGTAAAGCGATAGCAACCAGCTCGCATCGTCAAACTCAAGTTGGAAAGAGCCAGCTCCCGCTCCATGACCCCAAGCTTTATATATTGTTTGATCAAAATTGGGGGGTGGAAATGTATCTGCGTGCAGAAAAAAGAGTACGGACCCCTTGGCCAGCTTAGCCCCTTCATTCATTTGATAGGCTCTCCCTTTTTTTGAGCAGTGGCATATCATGCAGTCAAAATTACTAGCCACATCTATTGTATTGTCACTACTGTCTCCATCAGATATAATTATTTCTGAGATCAAGCCAGACTGTACTTGATCGAGATATGGAAGTAATTTTTTTAAATTTTGCTCTTCGTTTAAAGTAGGAATTACTATTGATATCAAACCAATCTCGATTTGTGAGGACTATTTTCTAAGTCCGATTCAGTATCAATGTCATTTAACATTTCAAGCAGTTGATAAGAATTTTTATTGCTCCTAAGTGCCTCTAAAGTTTGATCAAAAACAGATTCTGTGCTCCAGTTTATATTTTCAAACAGCTCAGGGATCATTTTACTTAAGCCCAACAGATAGTACCCTCCATCTTTTGCCGGACCGATAACAACATCGGCCTCTTCCAAAATTGCAAACGCTTCCCGGATATGTAATTGAGTTATGGAGATACAATCACTGCCTATTATAACCACCTTTTCCGCCCCGTTTTTAAACCCCTGCTCAAAGGCATTTTTCATTCGAACTCCCAAACCATCTCCAATCTGCACTTTTTCCTTAAATACCTCATCCTCAAATTGCTCTTCACCAACAAAGTCTGAGTACCAGATCTCTCTATCTACATCAACTTCAGCCGCGACGTCTATTGTGTGCGATTTCAACTTCTCATAAATCTCCAGAGCTTTGTCGTCGCCCACGGTTTTTGCGAGACGTGTCTTAACCTTTCCCGCTTGTCGGTTCTTTACAAAAATCATCAATAAGTTTTTACTCGGGGCCATTTGTGTTTTTTTCTTTTCAAAATTGTGGATACGTTATTTAATTACATAGGTTTAGCATCATATGTTCCTGCAAACATTATCAAACAATATGATATTAAATAGAAACATTTTACTGTATTTTTACTATGATTCAATGAGTTACAGAAAAACTATATCTCAATAAACAATTCATCCAAAACATATTTCTATGAAAACTAAAATTATAATTTTAGCAACTAGCATCCTTTTAGCGCTAGCTACTTTTGCCGAAACCAGCGATGCCCAGGATCGCAACAGCAGCACAGAAATCGGTGTGATATTAGGTGAACCAACCGGACTTAGTTTAAAGGCATGGACATCAGATAATACTGCTTTTGATTTAGCTGCCGCTTGGTCATTCGGCGGTAGTGGATCCCTCCATTTGCATGGTGATTATCTACGTCACAACTGGTTAAATGCCGATGCCGGGAGCCTTGCTCTCTATTACGGTCTTGGAGCACGAGTTAAACTGGCTGACGACCCACGATTGGGCGCACGTATTCCCATTGGACTCCAGTATATGATCCCCGACACCAGGCTAAGTGCATTTTTTGAAGTAGCCCCACTGTTCGACGTAGTTCCGGAAACTTCATTTGATGTTAATGGCGGAATCGGTTTGCGAATCTTTATCTAAGCCTCCATTAAAGTTTTACAAAAGCATTAAACAGGGAGCCTTATTTGGCTCCCTTCTTTTGTTAATCGAATATCTTTAAATGGGCTATCTTTGTAGCGAGATAATTTATCGTCGATTTTACGTAGCCTTTTATCACCGGAGTCTGGGTCATGATGAGTGATATATAGCCTTTTCACCCCATTGTTCTTCACCATTTCCACAACTCTCTCCCACGCTGAATGCCCCCAACCTTTTCGATTTTCGTACTGTTTTTGATCAAACTGTCCATCATGAATCAACAAATCGCAATCCCGTATAAAATCTTCAAACTTTCCTAAAAACCGAATCGGTGAAGACTCCATTGTCAATTCATTATCCGGCGCATAAATTATGGTATATCCATAGATCACAAATCGGTACATCGCAGTCTTTGTGGGGTGATTGGCGACCATATAATCCACCGTAAAGCCGTCGAAGCTTTCTGGCTCTTCCTCTCGAGTGACGTAAGAGATATTGGCATCAAGCATGTCTAACGTTACAGGGAAAAACGTTTTTGTAAGATGACCGGCTAAAATTTCTCTTGCCCCACCCCTATATTGTTCGGGCATGTTTATCGAAAACACATTATTGGGATGATAAAAAGGCTTAAAAAAAGGAAACCCTTGTATGTGATCCCAATGTGGGTGCGTAATAAAAATATCACCGGTAATTTTTTCCGACTCATATCTTTTTAGGTGGTTGCCCAGGTTTCGGATGCCCGTTCCGCTATCTAAGATCAGTTTCTTCTTCCGGCCGGGAATTATAATTTCAACACAGCTTGTGTTCCCGCCATAGATAAGGTTTTCGCTGTTGGCACAAGGCGTAGATCCCCGAACTCCCCAAAACTTAATAATTACCGACTGCTTAAGAGCATATTCTATCATTTCAAACAAACGTTCATCGTCGCCACCGGTATGATGAAAAGAGATATGGCACGCTATATTTTCATACTCTTTTTCGGCCTGATCAACATCGTCACTTATCAATACGATAGGCACAAATCGAATTCCCGGTGACTTGGAGAACAAGTCAGCCAAAATTCCGGATGAATTCCGCACTTTTTTTTCATCCAACAGCAGAAGTCTCGGTTCTAACTTCAGCAGCACGCTCTCTATCTGATCTTTATGCTCGAGAAGTAGTACTTGGTTTTTTTCCAACCCATACTTCGCTATAATTTTCTCAACAAGACTATGGTCTCCCAGTACTACTACACTATTTTCTTTTATCCATTCCAAACATTAACCACTTTAAATTCAGCCCGCAAAAAGTCAATCCCCACCCTCTCTCGTTACCAGATCGATTTCTTTCTCAACTTCTGCCAATCGCTCTTCTTTTTCATCCACCTTGTTTTCGAGGTTTTCAATATTCTTTTTCACCTCATCCAATAGTGGATTCGATTTTCCTGTGGGTTTGAAATAGCTGAGAGATTCTTTCTTTTGCAAGAGTTCGTCACTCATCTTTTTAAGCTGCTTGCGCAGTTTGGAGGATTCTGATTTAAGTTTCCGAATATCCGCAATATCATCATCAGAATAGTCATCAATATTTTGATGACCAACCACGTCCACTGCAGCTTTTGCAGCTCTAAAACGGTCGTAAATTACGTCGCAAATTTCCCGGTACTCTTTCCACATTCTGTTCTTATGTTTGATGGGAACATACCCGGCTTTCTTAAACTCTTCCTGCAGCGGTTTGGCAATATTTACCGCCTCAATAGGATCATCATGATCTCTCAATTCGCGCAGTTTATCTAATACCTCTTCTTTCTCCTTTAAGTTGTCTTTCCGCTGCTCTTTCACCTCTTTAAAGTGGTCTCGACGACGGTCGTAAAAATGGTCCATCGCGCCTTTAAACTTCTTCCATATTTTTCCGGACTTCCGGCGGGGAACGGGCCCAACTTTTTTCCATTCCGACATCAGGCGCTGTAGTTGCTTGTGGGTTTCATCCCACTCCTCGGAATCTTTAATCTCATTCGCTTTTTTAATCAGCTCCTGCTTCTCTTCAAGATTTTCCTGTTCTTGATCGCGAAGCAGGTCTATATTTTCCGATTTTTTCTCGTTAAAGGCATCCGTCGCTTCTTTAAAGCGATCCCACATCTCATTTTCATCTTTCTGCGGCAGATTACCAATCTTTTTCCAGCGGCGGTGCAATTTATTTACTTTTCGTGCCGCATCGGCCAGATCGTCCGCATCAATAAGGGCTTCAGCCTCATCAATAAGCTTTTTCTTCTTTGACAGGAATTTCTCAATCTTCTGCCGATATTTTTTATCGTGCTTAAAGCGCATGGAGTGGAATGTATCCTGCGCTGCATGATAACGTTTCCAAACCTCCTGATTTTTCTCCTGGGGAACCTTCCCAATTTTGCGGAACTGTTTAGCGAGATCTTCAAAATCTTTCTCCAGCTCTACCCAATCGGATTTATCGTCTAAACCCTCCACAAATTTCTCCATCTTCTCGAGAATTACCAGCTTCCCTGTCAGATTATCCTCTTCTTTTTGCATCTTTTTAACGATGCGATCTACCTTGTGCTCATCAAACGTAGCCAGAAGTTTGCTAAATTTCTCTTCCAGCTCTTCTGCTTTCTCAGCAGGAACTGATTTCACACGATCCCATTTTCCTTTAATTTTGCCGACCTCTTTTGTGAGTGTCCACTTCTTCTCATCCACAATCTCTTTCAACTCTTTTAAGAGATTCTGCTTCTTCTCAAGATTTTGTTCCCGCTTTTTCTTCTGTTCCTCGTAATGCGCCTGCTTTTTTTCTTCAAACTTTTCGCGAAGGGTATCAATCTTTTCCCTGTACGGCTTGATATCCACATCCTCGGGGTCATCCCCTTCTTTCCATGCGTTATCAATGTTCTCAAACTCCATAGAGACGTATGCCCAATCTGTCAGATCCATTAGCTGATCTGCTTTATCAGCCAGCTCTTTGTAGTAAGCTTCTACTTCATTTTCGGGTGTAGAATCATCTTCTGCCTCCTCATCCGAAGAAACTGTCTTATCCTCTTCAACTTCCTCTTTTGGGCTGATAAGCTCCTCAAATCTCTCTTCGGCACTTTTCACCAGAGATTCAAAATCCCCTACCGCTTCCGAACTCAACACCTCTTTTTTAAGTGTATCAAACGCCACTTGAACCTCATCGGTATCCGTAGGGGCCTTCTCATTCCACTCCTCAAAAAAGGAGTCAACTTTCGCTTTTACATTAGTAAATGCGGATTCAAACGCCTTTAGCTGATCTTTGGCAGAATCGGGCTCCACCGTTGTCAGTTTACGTTCATCAAATAGAGAGGTCTTTTTAAGAATTACGTCTCCATCGGGTTTGATGTAGACAAAGTCATTCTCAAATAGATTATCAGTTCCGTTATCGGGGGTCTTTTCAGTTGTTTTTTCTTCAGACAAAATAATACGTCTTTGGGTTGCACATTACGGCACGAAGCCTGCTTTAGAATTTCTAAGTTTAACTAACATAACGTATGGAAGCAACTATTCAGCTTAGATGCTGAAAGTGAGACTCCCAAACACAAAAAAGCCTCGCTTTTGTACAAAACGAGGCCCATTGTCAGTTATTTGATCTACCGGAAATTTGCATTCCCGTTACTTTTAATTGTTTTGAAAGAGGTGCACATCTCGCTGTGGAAACGGAATGTTCACATCGTTTGCATCAAACTCTTCTTTCACTCGTTTATGAATATCGTATCTCAGTGGCCATACATTGCTTGATTGTGTCCATGGACGCACCCGAATTCCAATATGGCTGTCACCGTGTTCAGAAATTGCTACCAGTGGAGCCGGATCTTCCAATACTCGCTCATCTTCATCAAGAATTTTCTTAATGATATCCATTGCCTTATCCATATCATCATCGTAACCGATTCCGAATTCCATATCAACCCGGCGAGTATCAAACCGCGACAAATTTTGAATTTCCGTTCCCCAAACTCGGGAGTTCGGCATCGATATCCCGATATTATCAAACGAGTGCATATTGGTCATAAACAGCCCGATTTCATCTACTATTCCAAATGTACCACCGATATTTACAGCGTCGCCTACTTTAAACGGGCGCAAAATCAGCAGCATCATTCCGGCTGCAATATTGCTCAATGTTCCTTGTAGTGCTAAACCAACGGCCAAACCCGCAGCACCCAATATGGCTATTACACTTGTGGTTTCCACGCCGAACTGCCCTAAAACCGCAAGAACCGTGATCACAAGAATTAAAATTCTTGTAGTCTGTGCCATAATTGGCACCAGCGTATCATCAACATTCTCTGTCTTAGATGTTGTTTTCCTTACTTTTTTAGCTGCCCAACCGGCAATGATATAACCCAGAATTAAAATCAGAATCGCGCCAATCACGCTCAATCCATGATCAATTATCATCGGCATGAGTGCATCAGTATTTGCTGCTAAGTCGTCAAACATTTCCATATTTATGAGCTTTTGGTTTCAGTAAACAGAAAAAGTCCCGGCTGCTTACCGGGACTCTATATTTTTGAGTAGTAAAAGGGTTATTCGAGATGGCTTCTAAGCATCCAGGCTGTTTTGGAGTGTACATCCAGCCGATGCGTCAATAGATCAAGAGATGCTTCGTCATCAGCCTCATCACATGCCGACAGCGCCTCGCGAGCAGTTCTCAATATCGTTTCGTTATCAACCGCCAGCTTGCGCACCATCTCCATTGCGTCGGGATGCTCCGTATCCTCCTTGATGGATGTGAGCTTTTGGAACTCTTTAAACGTTCCGGGAGCCCTGAAACCCAATACTCGAATCCGTTCAGCAATCACATCAACAGCCTCGGCCAACTCGGTATACTGCTGTTCAAATTGTTCGTGCAGCGAATGGAAATGTTCACCGGTCACGTTCCAGTGATAATTGTGTGTTTTCAAATACACCATGTAAGAATCTGCCAATACTTTAGACAGTTCCTCAGCTATTTTTTCTCTGTTCTCTTTGGAAATGCCAATGTTTATATCCATATCTTTTCTCCTGTTTAATGCAGTTGTTGAAGAACTCATAATATTATGACCTCCAATTAATTCATGTTTTATCAGTTAAGATAATTATTACACAAATTTATGAGAGATCATTCCCAAAAACCGACGGCAATGCGCCGGTAATCGGATGGATAAATCAACCTCCTCTCTTACAGCTCAATCTCATGAACATCCTTAAGAATACCTTCGGCATTCTTATCATTTCCCTGCATAACCCGATGCTGTAAATTCGTGATAATCTCCGGCTCTGCATTTTCATACGCCACCTCTTTTGCCTCCTTATCCGTGCCGGTTCGCACCAAATCATAAATATCATCGGCACGTACAATGCTGTACAGTTCATCGTCATTAAACGCGTGCGAGCGTAATTCCTCGTATTTCTTAAACAGCTCGGGAAACTGCTTGGTATCATCAGCCCGATCTACAACTTCTACATCTTTAGGCCCTTCAGCGCTTAATGGAGTTTTGCACAGATAGTAAAATTTTTGCTTATAAATCATAAATCGTTGTGGATTAGTGGTCAATTAAAAGCTTGTTTAAATATAGCGCATTTTTTGCACCATCACATATAATTTACCGGTTTGATGAACTCCCTAAACCCATCATCTAATATTTTTTGGGGTAACCAGCCATTTTAATGTACACGCTCCCGGTTTGATATCCCCCCAAGAACCAACTGCTGCCTCAAAACAGGCAATTGTCGCAGGCGGCACTCCTCGCCGTACCGCCTCCCCCGATAAAATTCCTATGAGTCGTTCAACCATCGGGTTGTGCCCCACCGTCATTACGGTTTGATACTGCTCATCAGCCTGTTGAATGGCTCGTATATAATCGGCCGGGCCACCGTCATAAAACTCCCTGTTCCATTCGATAAGCTCCTCACCTACTCCCATTCCTTTCGTAACTGCTAAACTTGTTTCTTTAGCCCTTACTGCCGGCGAACTGACAAGCCGGTCCGGAATAACATCAAGCCCCTTCAAATACTTCCCCATTTTAGGTGCATCATTTCGTCCGCGCTCGTTCAGTGGGCGGTCAAAATCGTGCAGGCCACCGCCACCACGGACGGATTGAGCATGGCGCATTAATAGAATTGTTCTCGACGCTTTTTCCATATCGGTTTTAAATGTAATGATACCGGATGACGAAAATAGATTTCGCTACGTAAGCTCCCTTTCTTTTTTATGACTCCCAAAAATTCTGCCGGGAACATAAAATCCAAGTGCTACGCCCCTTGCCACCATAAACAGCACCATGGCTAGCCACAAGCCGTGGATTCCAAAAAGCATGGTACCGAAATAATAGGCCGGCAGAAACACAACAAACGTAGCCACCAGCATGGTGTTTCGCATCGGGCCGGTTTCTGTTGCGCCGATAAAAACACCATCAAGTATGTAACAGAAGCTCGAAACCAATGGCGCTAAAATTGTCCAGAACAGAACAACTTTCGCCAGCTCTATCACCTCTTCATTGTTGGTAAATATATTCAAGATCGGGTCGCCGAAGCCCCAATAGATCAAAGTTCCCATCAACCCAAGGGCCATACCCCACCAAAGATTGTACATTACAGCCTGCTTCAGCTTTTCACGATCTTTACTGCCGGTAAATCTGCCAATTAAACTCTCTGCGGCGTAGGCAAATCCATCAATACCATAGGCGGCCACCATCCAGAGTTGAAGCAGAATTGTATTGGCAGCTAGTACTAAATCTCCCTGTTTTGCACTCATGGCCGTAAAAAAGGAGAAGGTGAAAATCAGGCAGATGGTACGGATAAAAATATCACGGTTGACTGAAAAATAGCGCTTCAACTCATCGGAGTTCAAAAGTTCTGTATGAATATAGTGTGACACATATCGCTTGTAGCGCTTCAAAAACAGGTACACAGCCAAGCCAAGCGCCAACCATGTGGAGATAAGCGTCCCCCAGGCAACGCCATCAACGTGCATATCCAAAACCTGGATAAAAAACACATTCAGCACAATGTTCAACAGGTTATGGACGATCGTAATAATCATCGGGTATTTGGCATTCTGCATACCCAAAAACCACCCTTGTATTCCATATAGGGCGAGCATGGCGGGAGCCGTATAAATTCGTATATCGTAATACTCTTTTGTATACGCCGCCACTTCGGCACTGCTTTCGATCACCCAAAGGCTAAATAAAATAATCGGGGTTTGCAGAAGAATTAGCAGAAGGCCAATTCCCAGGGCGATCATCTGCACACGAGCGAGCGTCATCATCATTTTGGAGCGATCCCGCGCGCCATACTCTTGTGCAGTAAGCCCGGTGGTGCCCATGCGCAGAAAACCGAAGCCCCAGAATATGAAGTTAAAAATCATGCCGCCTACGGCAAGCGCTCCGAGATAGTACACCTCATCAAGGTGGCCAACCAGAGCAGTATCCACCACACCCAGCATCGGCACCGAAAGGTTGCTGATAATGTTGGGTATAGCCAGGTAGAGTATTTTCTTATTCAATGTAAAACAGAAGTCAGAAGTCAGAAGTCAGAAGTCAGAAGTCAGAAGGTAAGGTGTTCATTTGTGATTCATCAACCTAAAAAGCATGTTTTTTTAATGTGATAAAGATAGAAACAGGTGCATGCGCACTGTTCTCTCATTCCGAATTCTGACTTCCGGATTCTGACACCTATATTTCAATCATGGAATTGAGTTATTGGCAAAGTCGCTGGAAGAAACATAAAATTGGTTTTCACATGCCGGGTGGGTATCCCGGGCTGAGAAAGCACTGGCCCCGACTCGACCTGCCATCAAACCCAACTGTACTGGTTCCGCTGTGCGGCAAAACGGTTGATATGATCTGGCTTGAACAGCAGGGTGCCACCGTAATTGGCTCAGAGATTTCTGAAGATGCAGTTTTGGAATTTATGGAGGAGAATGAGCGCAACTATTCCACGAAGAGTTATGCCGATTTTAAAATTTATCAAACCGGGGATATACAAATTTGGCAAGGTGATTTCATGAAACTGCCTGTTTCCAAACTCCCTACCATTGATTTAATTTACGATAAAGCCGCCCTGGTTGCGCTGCCGCGAGACAAACGGGCTCCATACATGAAAAAAATTCTCAATTTTTGCACCGATAACGCCCGAATACTCCTTCACCACTTTGAATATCCACAGCAAGAAATGCCAGGTCCACCGTTTAGTGTTCCACTTCAGGAAATTAAGTCACACATTAACAAACCTTTCCAAACTGCCATTCTAGAGGCCAATACCATACCTCTGGACAACTTTCAAAAGTTTAAACACAGGGGATTGCAAACCCCAATTAAGGAACAACTTATATTTTTTGATAAAAAATAGCGGATAATTGCTCTGTAAATGTTAAGTTTTGTCTCATATTTTTTAGAAAGTTGCATGTCAACGTACCTGCATTTATTTTCCTTCTCATTTTAACTGATATTGTTAAACACTCATTCACTATCTCATGGATATAGATAAGCGTAATAACATACTTACGATTTTGCTTGCCGTTCTCATTCTCGGATTGAGCTGGTACCTCTACCGCTCTATTATTGATCCCTACCAGGAAGTTTTAGATGAACGTGAGATGGTTGACAGAGAAAGGCACCGAATGGGGCTTGTTCGAGACGCCCTCGTTCAATATCGAAATATCGAAGGTAGCTTTCCTCCCAGCGATGGTGGACTTGATAGCTTAGTTGCTTTCTTGAAAACCAATGAAAGAATGGTAGAAGAAGGTGATTCACTTTTTGCTTTCAGAGCGCCATCAGAATATTCTCCAGATTCTCTGGTGTATTCTCCAAGACCACCACACAACCGGTTTGAGTATACTCTAAACGATACGATCCGTCCGAATATTTATCTACTGGAGAACCCCGGAACCGACGACCGTATTGGAGACTTGGAACGAACCACGCTCTTGAACGCGCCTAGCTGGAATTAAATATGGTAGATGAAGGGGCTTGTCTTGGAATCTGCTATGCCGATAATCAACTTTTTTACTCGGTAAACAAGCCCCATAATTCCGGCACCCTGCAGTATATTGGGTGCATAGACTTCAATTTTGATGTACGGAACGCCATCGTAAACGGCGATGGCGATTCTTTTTCCGGAATTAAAGCCTCCCTTGAAAAGCTAAAGCTTAGCTTTAACTGCTCTACGGTTCGGGTTTTATCTCCCGCCACCAAAGAGTGTTGGTCTATACTCCCCCGATCAGTCTACGAAGATCCCAAAGAACGTCAGGCCCATATTGATGTTTTAATGCATGGCACTGAACATTCAGAGCTTGAATCTACCTGGTACTCTCTGCACAATGATGACTATAAATTGTTGTTGGTACGAAATACCAGAACTATGCAGGGTTTTCGGAATTTATTGGGAGCATACCCCAATTCGGAATATGTAGCAGAGTTTGAAGTTGGCAGCGGATGGCAAAATCATACCGAAATTAACGGCTCTTTTTTGACCATCAATTGCCATAACAACTACATATCTGTCTCCTCACACATTCTTGGAAAATTGCGGGGCAGCACGGTCATTAAATATGATGATCGCACAGACCTCCCCTACCTATGGGCACTCTACAGTAACAATCTTTCATGGATGCGTGGAATCCACGAGCAAATTTATATATACGGCCAATACGCCGGAGAAATTTCCGAAGTATTAACGCCATATCTCGATGATGCCGGTGAAGTTACGGTAATGAACAATCTCGAGAAGATGAGTGTTGAGGCGAATGAAAGCACCTATGGGTTTCGGCTAGAAAGTGCATTTCCTGCCATATTAATGAGTTTGAATTCAGATGCAGATAAGGAGTTAACAGATGCGGATCATAACGGGTAAACTTAAAGGACGAAACATTCCCATTCCAAATACCGGGAAACTTCGCCCCACATCCGACCGGGCAAAAGAGGCCCTTTTTGGAATTATTGCTGCCCGCCGATATTTCGATTCCACCACCGTGCTCGACCTTTTTGCCGGCAGCGGAAACCTTGGCTTCGAAGCACTCTCCAGGGGGTCTAAACAGGTGGTTTTTGTTGATCAGGAACCGGAACACATCAAACAGATTGAAAAAACCGCTGCTGATTTAGGCGTAGACAGTCAAATTCATGGCGTCACCACCAGCGTTGAACACTTCCTGGAGAATCCCGATCGGCAATTTGATTTCATCTTTGCTGATCCTCCATACGATTATTTTAATATGGAAAATATGGTCAACACCATTTTAGAGAGCGAAGTTTTACACCCCGATGGCTGGTTTGTACTCGAGCATGATAAAGGCCACGATTTTTCCGCCCACGAAAAGTGCACTCACTCCAGGGCATATGGAAGAACAATTGTTACTATATTTAAGCATTCCGATTTAGACGATTAACATTCACCCATGCCTTAACCATGAAAACTGTTGCGCTCTACGCCGGTTCATTCGATCCCATCACTCTTGGCCACCTCGATATCATTGAGCGGGCAACAAAACTGTTCGATTCAATTATCGTCACAGTTGCCGTAAACCACAGAAAAGAGGCTCTTTTTTCGGGTGATGAACGCACACATCTGATTAAGGAGTCCATCAAACCGTACCCGTGGGCAGATAGTGTGAGCGTTGAAAAATTTGAGGGACTGCTGGTCGATTTTGCGAAGAAAAGAAATGCCACCGCACTCATTCGTGGAGCTCGCCGAGTATCTGATTTTGAATATGAATTTCAGATGGCTCTAACCAATCGCCGCCTGGCCCCCAATATCGATACTGTATTTTTGATGCCGGACGAAAAATATACATTTACCTCGGCCACCATTGTTCGCGAAATTGCTGCATGGAAAGGCGAACTGGAAAGCTTTGTTCCTAAAAATGTTGTGGCCGCGCTGCGTAAAAAGTACGCCGGGAAATAAGGCTAAATCATTTCAAATCCTTATTTTAGAGGCACAAAATTAGTATCATATCTAAGTGTGCTTCCAACAATTTCTATTTCAGATAAATTGATTGACTGATGATTTCAAAACGAGCTTCAACATTATCACCGTCAGAAACTTTAAAAATTTCTGCAAAAGCAAAACAGCTTGCCCGCGAAGGCAAGTCAATCGTTTCACTGAGTGCCGGAGAGCCCGATTTTAAAACTCCCGCGCATATTTGCAACGCTGCCATTGAGGCAATTACCGAGGGATTTCATGGCTACACCATGAATACCGGCATGCCCGAATTGCGGGAAGCCATTGCAGATAAATTGAAACGAGATAACGAGCTTGATTACTCCCCCGATCAAATTGTACTCTCCAACGGAGCAAAACAGTCCATCGGGTTTTCGATTTTGGCAACCATCGATCCCGGTGATGAAGTACTGATTCCGTCGCCGTACTGGGTATCATACCCCCAGATGGTAAAAATGGCGGGCGGCACACCTGTTGTGGTAAATACCACCTTTGCCAATAACTATAAGGTGATTCCTGAGCAGCTCGAAAAGGCGATTACCGATAAAACCAAAGCGATAATTCTCTGTTCCCCATCGAACCCGACCGGGGCCTGCTACACCCGAAAAGAGTTGAAAGCACTGGGCGATGTTCTCGAAAAACATTCCGACATCATCATTTTTTCAGATGAAATTTACGAATATATCGTATTTGACCAGCCGCATGTGAGCCTGCTTAATGCTTCACCAAAATTGAAAGACCGCACCGTTATCATCAACGGGTTTTCCAAAGGCTTTGCGATGACCGGTTGGCGATTAGGATATGCAGCCGGGCCCAAACCGATTATTGACGCTCTTGCTAAAATTCAGAGCCAGGAGACGTCTGCTCCTTCATCTATATCACAAAAAGCGGGCTTGGCAGCGTATACCGGCAGCATGGCCCCGATTCATAAAATGAAAAAGGCCTTTAAAGAACGGCGCGACTTTGTGGTTGAATCTCTCCGAGCCATTGATGGTGTTGAGTGCTTTACCCCCTCCGGTGCATTTTATGTATTTCCCGATATCCACCGGTTTTTAGGTAAAAAGACCGACGACGGAACCGTTATTGATAACTCAACGGATCTCTGCATTTACCTGCTCGAAGAGCACGGAGTGGCCACTGTTCCCGGCGATGCATTTGGTGAGCCCAACGGATTGCGCATTAGCTACGCAGCATCCATGGAAGATTTAAAAGAGGCTATGAACCGATTTAAAAATGGCTTGATCTCGCTGTCATAACCTGCCAAGATGATCAATTTTGCGACTTTGGCATATTTTCTGCTTTAATGCCACAAAAAAACATAAACAATATATTTACCTGTTATGCCTACATACGAATATAAGCGAGAAGATGGATCCACATTTGAATTGATTCAACCAATGAGTGAAGACCCGTTGAAAACCTGCCCAACTACCGGTCAGCCCGTAAAGCGGTTGATTTCGGGAGGAACGGGATTGGTTTTTAAAGGTGACGGGTTCTACACAACCGACTACAAAAAGAAAGAATCATCCAATGGCTCTTCCGGCGACACCTCATCTAAAAAAGGCTCCGACAACATCGACAGTTCAGACGCGTAGTGCCAAATATGGACACAGATCGATCCGAAACATACCAACAGGCATCCGAGCAGTTTGTGCTCCTCTGGGGTGAAATGGCTTCAGCCTGGGGGATCAACAAAACAATGGCTCAAATTCACGCACTCCTCTATGCAGAGAGTGAACCGCTGGATACGGACACCATCATGGATCATCTGGAGATCAGCCGGGGCAATGCCAATATGAACCTGCGTAATTTAATGCAGTGGAAGCTGGTGAATAAAGTGCACTTTAAGGGAAAACGGAAAGATTACTATACGGCTGAAAAAGATGTCTGGAATATTGTTGCTGTGCTCATAAATGAGCGTCAACAGCGCGAAATCGCCCCTATTCAGCAAAACTTGGTAGAGTGCCTGGAGCTGTTTGAAGAGAAAGATAACATCAGCAAAGAAGAGCAAGAGTTTAAAGAGCGGATAGAGAATTTTGTTGAATTTCTGGAAATGTTCGAGCGTTTTACCACGGCAATGTTGCCCTATATCAACAAAAAAAATCTGAAGTTTTTAAAACATCTTGTAAAACTGGCTGAAGCCCACCAATCATTAAAAGGAGATAAATCACCGAAAAGTCCCCCCGAAACGAATGGATAAAACGGCACACGATATCGGAAACAATGGTGAAGATATAGCTGCTGCATATCTTGAATCGAAAGACTGGATGATACTCGACCGTAACTACAGGTTCGAAAAATCTGAAATTGATATTGTTGCTTTCGATCGTACACAGATTATTTTTGTAGAGGTAAAATTCAGGTCGAACACCTACTTCGGAAAACCCGAAGATTATATAACACCCGATAAGGAGAAGCATATTAAAAAAGCCGCTGAGGCATGGACCTACGAACGTAAAATGGAAACCGCCCTGGTTCGGTTTGATGTCATTGCAATCGTCCAGGAGGGAAACTCTGCGCCCGATATCACACATTTCGAAGATGCATTTCGATAAACCGTTTCTATTATGAAACCAACTGCCGAGCAATATTTCCGCACAATATTATCGATGATCGTATTCTTTTTACTGCTGCTGCTCATCACGCCGATCATTCTTTTTTTGCTGATTATATCGTTCGGCAGGTTGACCAACTTTATCGTCGAAAATTTTGCTCCGCTCATTTCTCGCCCCATCCTTTGGATACTCGGAATCGATTTCCATATCAACAAACAGGTTGATCCACTTCCTAAACAAGCCGTTTATATATCAAACCACAGCTCCACTCTCGATCTATTTACAATTCTAGCTCTTGGTTTGCCCCGCATCCGGTTTATTGCAAAATGGGAGCTACAGTACAATCCACTCTTTTTTATAGTCGGCCGGTTAACCGGCCAGGTGTTCATCAAGCGACAAAAGTCTAAAGAAGCTATTGAAACGCTGAAAAAATCATACGAGCGCATACAGCAAGATAAGCTCTCCATCTTTGCTGCACCGGAGGGATCCCGCAAACATGAGGGAATTATCGGAGAGTTTAAAAAAGGACCTTTCCGATCCGCACTTGCACTTAACTATCCAATCGTGCCCATCTACTTTGAGGGGAATCGTGAGCTCAGCAATGGCGGTTCACTATTTACCCGGAAAGGAAAATGTACGGCTCACATCCATCCCCCTATCGATACTTCCGACTGGAATCTCGACAACCTACCTGAAAAAATTGACGAAGTTCGTAATCGCTATAAGGATTGGGCCGGAGTAACTTGAGTACATGTTGACTTATTAATAAATCATAAACAGACAATTAAAATTATCTTTTTTAGTTTTGATTTATTTTATTGTTGATTGTTAAACCAATTTTGGGGTATATGTTTATAATTTAAATACTGCATCATGGCAGAAATTTCCCTAAGTACTCTTGATATAATTATCATAATAGGGTACTTCCTGATCATTATTGCAATTGGTATCTATGTTTCGAAACGAACCAATACCGGCGAAGATCTTTTCCTTGCCGGGCGCACCCTAGGATGGGGGGTAATTGGCTTTTCACTTTTCGCTTCCAATATCTCCAGCACCACACTAATTGGCCTTTCCGGTGATGCATATCGTACAGGAATTTCAGTTGCCAACTATGAGTGGATGGCTGCCATTGTGCTTATCCTAATGGCAGTATTTTTCATTCCCTACTACATCAAGTCGAGTATTACTACCATACCAGAATTTTTAGAAAACCGGTTTGATGTACGATCAAGAAAATATTTTTCTGTAATTACTATTTTTCTGAGCATTGTAATTGATACTGCCGGTGGTTTGTATGCAGGTGCATTGGTTGTTCAGGTATTTTTTCCAGAAGTAGATATCTGGTACACCATCATAGGGCTTGGCCTGTTTGCAGGATTGTACACAGCTGCCGGTGGACTAAAAGCCGTCGTCTACACCGATGTTTTACAGGCCGTAATACTGCTAACCGGATCCACAATCCTAACAATCTTGATGTTCGGTAATTTTGATTATTCATGGGCAGCTGTAAAAGAAACCGTGTCCGGTGATCATTTATCCATGATACGCCCGCTTGATGATGAGGCACTGCCATGGCTGGGAACTCTAATAGGTGTACCCGTACTTGGGTTTTACTACTGGGCCACTAATCAATATATCGTACAGCGTGTACTCGGTTCAAAGGATATAAAAAACGCTCGCTGGGGTGCAATGTTGGGAGGTGCACTTAAAGTTGGGGCACTTTTTATAATGATTATCCCCGGAGTGATGGCTATAAGCGTGTTTCCCGGACTTGATGATCCGGATATGGTTTATCCCACCATGGTGGCAAATATGCTGCCGGTAGGTATAACAGGTCTAGTTCTCGCCGGATTAATTTCAGCCATATTATCCAGTATTGACTCCACATTAAATTCGTCTTCTACACTAATTACGATGGATTTCATCGAGCCAAAAAACCCGAACTTAACCAATAAAGAGATTGGAAAAATTGGCCGCTGGACAACGATCGTTCTAATGGTTATAGCTGTTCTTTGGGCTCCCAATATTGTTCATTTTGAGGGGATTTTCCGGTATATTCAACAAGCCTTTTCGTATATCGTACCTCCTGTTGTAGCTATCTTTTTTATGGGTATTCTTTGGGAGCGCGGCAGCCGACATGCAGCATTCTGGACGCTTGTAATTGGACACTCAGTTTCATTCCTGATATTTTTGCTTTCAATTTTTGGAATATTTGAGCTCCACTTCACAATTAATGCCGGTCTACTAACTGCATTTTCATTTTTGGTATTTTACCTCATCAGCATATTTGGCGAAGCTCCTGAACAGGGAAGCATGGACACTATTATATGGAAACCTAAAGATGCTCTTCCATCCGAGCCAATGCCCTGGTATAAAGATTACCGTTTTCATTCAATATTAATTCTCCTAGCTACCGCCGCAATGGTCATCGGTTTCTGGTAAACATGCGGAAGAATATTAAGCAGGTTGTTTCTTGTAAAGATCCATGAACGAATTATGGTTTTAAAGCCAAAATAATCGTTATCCATAACTTTAATTATTTGAAGAAAGAATGGCCCCATCAGTTAACGAAAAAAAAACCAATGAATTAAAGGCTCATTTCAACCGAGAACTAAAGAGTGGAATAACNCATTCCAACGCCTCTTTTTTCGCAAAAAAACTTGGGGCACACGTTGATTCTGATTCATCAGCTAAATTTGCAATATGGCATTCTGCTATCGAAAAGGCTAAACATGTAGAAATTGAGATATTTGAAATTAAAGGTGATCTGATATACAGCAAACCCGAGCAGCATGCTGACGCTATCTATCATAAATTTGCTATGTCCATTTCTGGTCCTTTTGCAATTATTGTTATGGATAATTTGCCCGCCGGCAACAGAGACAAATTTGGTGCTTTTTATCAATTCCGCCTTTTTAATCAAGATGGATCAGAAAAAATAATTCGTGACCCCATGGCTTGGTCTATGCCTTATGGGATAAATGCGCCCGGTGAGCTTTACAATGCTAAAAAAGTACTTTCTGAAAGAAAGGACCTAGAGTACTATACGAACCTCGAAAAAACTCTTAACAAATCAGATAGCATCCGTATTGGCCCATCCACCAATATGCTTGAAGTCCATACAGGCACCGCCACTCGCCATGGATCCATCCAATCTCTAAAAAACAAATATCAACAGATGGCAACAACTATCCGTAACGGCAACACACTATCAGCAGATCAGAAAAATCTTTTAGGATTTGATGCTGTACAGCTCATGCCGATTGACCCGGTCATAGAACATCCTGAAAATCATGCCTTTTGGACTCCTATTCAAACCCCCACTGAGAACAGAGCTGAAGTTACCATACGGCTAAAGAAGCCATCAGTAATAAATTGGGGGTACGACATTGTGATTTTTGGTTCTGCAGCACTCAACCCCTCTATACTTTCTACCGGTCGGCCTCATGAGCTTTTAGAACTTATAGAAACATTGCACAATTTCCCAGATAAGCCTATTAAAGTTATTCTTGATGTAGTCTATGGACATGCAGACAACCAGGGGCTTGATGTGCTTCCCGAGCAGTTTTTTGCGGGGCCGAATATGTACGGGCAAAACATTGATTTTAAAAATCCACTTGTACGGGCAATGATCCTTGAAATGCAACACAGAAAAATTAACTGGGGATTTGACGGAGTACGGGTTGATGGTGCTCAAGATTTTAAATATTACGATGCCGAGAAAGAGAAAATGGTTCATGATGATGAGTTTTTGAATCAAATGAGTGAAGTTACACAAGAGGTCGCAGGAGTATCTTACAAACCATGGATGATTTTTGAAGATGGAAGACCCTGGCCACGAGATGATTGGGAGTTAGCATCTACCTACCGTGAAATTACTGAACAGCAAAAACACCCCTATCAATGGGCACCTATGATTTTTGCCTATAACACTCCTTACAATTATACCTACTGGGTATCCAAATGGTGGAGAATCAAAGAGCTACTCAATTTTGGGGAAAAGTGGATCAGTGGTTACGCAAACCACGATACAATGAGGAGAGGAACACAGGCTGATCCCGATACCATCAACGTTAATCACATGCTTGGCAACTCCCTGAGAATGGTAATGGATAAGGCTTATAATAATCCATCTACTTCACTGTTGATGAATAGTTTTTTACCCGGTGTTCCAATGGACTTTGTACAGGCTTTGGGAAGTACGCCCTGGAGTTTTTTCAGAAATACGGATACAAAATATGGATTAAAAGTAGCAGCTGAAGAAGCTCACTTTACAGAGTGGCAGATTACAGAAATCGATTACAGAAATTCCCACTTCTTTACTCGCCTGAAGGATCTTGGATTTAGAACACTTCCTGATCTTCGCCGATTTGCCAAAATTCTACTAAATCTGGTTAAAGCAACAGATTATGAACCAACAAATATCGCAACATTATTAAATCAAATAAATCCACCATTAGCCGTTACGAACTGGAGTATTGAAAAATTAAATGAGTATACAACTGCATGGATGGAGGACCTCCATGAATATTGTAATGCAGATAACCATGCAGAGTATATAGATGGCAAAAGATCAGAGTTCAATTTACAAACGCGTAAATTCAGGCTCAGAAACCCATGGCTCAACGATAACTTTAATAGTGATGATTTTTTGACCTACCTCGAACCTGTTGATGGAACTGTTATCTTTTACGGCTACAGAAAAGACGAAGAAACCGGAAAGGAATTAATCTTTATCTCCAACATGGAAGGCCAACCCAAACAAATTAATGCATTAGATCTGAAACTACCCATTAAAAGTCCGGATGAGTGGTCGGTTGCTCTATCAACCCACACAGTTCGGACAAAAAAAATAAATCAACCTATCAAGCTCTCAATTTCTCAAGGGTTGATTTTTGAAAAAAAAGCAAGTAGCGAGTAGTCAATTTCTACAGACTACTCGCTAAGAGCATCACTTTTTGTCAATCTATTTCTCTCGGTAAAAATAGATGTTTTTATTTCCTGTATCCTTACCGCTTTTAATTTTCACGTTGTTTTCTTGATTGTACTGATAAACAGCAGTTCGCATAGAGTTTACACTCTTCTCATCTGAGTATGAAACTTCCACGGCCTGTCCACCGGGTTCTAATTTATCAAGTGCATCCATTAGCGGTTTAAACTTTGATGCTCTTCTCTTACTCGAATTTATTTGTGAGCGCTTTACGAATTTAATTTCCATCGTATTGTTAATTGAGTTTATAACTGGACGTTGTTAATTATAATAATTTAAAAATTAGCAACTATTTAAAAAATCATAGATTGTTTTATTTAGCAAATAGAATAATAATAACAAATATATTATTCCATAGCTAAATGATTAAATCCTATCCACTGCAGTAAATAATTGTTAAATTTTAAAATAAAAGAAGGGGGCTTGGATAGCACAAATTATACTTAGAGCACATATTGATTAAAAGCCAACTTCTCTGAAACAAATAAAGGATCTTAAATAAAGTTAAGAATCTATTTCAATTCACAATTTTTAAAAATCCTTACTCTGTTATTGCCTTATACGTAAACAGCCTATTTTTGTTGCTTAAATAGTATATTTTTTTAAATAAATACTCACTGATTTATACCTCACCCCTCTATATTAACATGCATGATTTATACACACTATATATTTCTCGAATATTTACAGTACTACCATCAAATTCGGTTTAGGACTTAAATTTAATTTAAAGAGAGGCCTTAAATTAAGTATAGCGTATATAAAAAAAGGACAAGCTGTATCAACTTGTCCTTGAATAGTGTGGGCGCTGAGGGATTCGAACCCCCGACCCCCTCGGTGTAAACGAGATGCTCTAAACCAACTGAGCTAAGCGCCCTCTTTGCTTGAAGGAAGGCAAATATAAGAAGGTTATTCTTCCTGACAAAACTGTTTTTACTTTTTAAAATTTTTTTTATTTATAATGGTGTAGGTTAACAGTGTTAACCTATCTTAGTTTAACCTGGCGACACAAATTAATGGCGGAATATTTATGAAAAATCAACACAGTACAAGACAGGTCGTTTTCATCGATGGCGGACGAACACCTTTTTTACGTGCAGGCACTGATTTTAAAAAATTGTCGGCATACGATCTTGGGCGAATGGCTATTTCTGGATTGATTTCTAAAACCAAACTCCACGGTGAGCATGTAGATCATGTCTATTTTGGAAATGTGATTCAGGATATCAACACAAGCAATGTTGCCAGAGAATCGTCACTTGCTGCAGGCTTGCCTGATCATATTCCCGCCCATACAATTTCCATGGCCTGCATTTCTTCCAACATGGCAGTTACTTCGGGAATGGATACCATTCAAACCGGGAATGCCCGTGCCATTATAGCCGGCGGTACCGAAGTGATGAGCGATATCCCGATCCGATTTCGAAAAAAATTCCGCCAAAAACTTCTCGAAACACAACGGTATAAATCACCCCTCGATTTCCTGAAATTTTTTAAGGGATTATCCCCATCAGATCTACTGCCTGAAATCCCCTCCATTGCTGAATTTTCAACAGGAGAAACCATGGGAGAAAGTTGCGATAAAATGGCTGCCAAATATAAAATCTCCCGAGAAGAGCAGGATGCTTATGCACTTCGCTCCCACATGAAAGCCACTGAAGCTGAACAAAAACGTATGGATGAGATTTTCCC
>SL_4KL_010_BRINEDRAFT_10000193_pt1 | contig 29261 bp, 39 predicted proteins | sample SodLak_010_BRINE_2_FD_10664 | JGI IMG/M metagenome (IMG submission 10664) | reverse complement strand
GAAAAGCGTTCGTAGTCGTCGACGTCGCTTTTCCACAGCGCCTTCGTCAGCTGCCAGGCGGCCATCGTCGACGCACCGAGGTGGTGGACTGTCCCCTCGCTGACGAGCGCGTCCAGCGTCGAGAGCGTCTCCTCGATCGGGGTGTCCTCATCCCAGCGGTGGATGTAATAGAGGTCGAGATAGTCCGTATCGAGACGATCGAGCGTCCCCTCGATCTGGGCGCGGATGTGTTTGCGGCCGAGCCCGGAATCGTTCGGACCAGGCTCACCCCAGCCGTCGAAGGGGAAGTACACCTTCGAGGCGATGACGACGTCCTCCCGATCGTGATCGTCGAGCCACTCGCCGATGAACCGCTCGCTTTTGCCGTTTGGCGTGCCGTAGACGTTCGCCGTGTCGATGAAGTTGATCCCGTGGTCCCAGGCTGCATCGAGCAACTCGTGGGCTTGCTCGCGATCGGTCTCGACGACGCCGCCCGTCTCACGGCCGAACCGCCACGTCCCGAAACAGAGCTGTGATACCGTCGTGCCGGTCGAACCGAGCTGTGTGTACTCCATACCTGAGCTACTTCCCTACAGCTACGTAAACTCCCCCGAAGCGTGAGGAAAGCGATCGGTCGATGGCGGTCGGCTACAGTTCGTCTCTGGACTCGCCACGGCGGTACCGTTCTTCGAGACCATACTCTTGTAGTGTCCCCGTTTCGTCGACGAGGATCTCGTATCGACCCAGAATGTCTTGGGTGTCCGGCACGGCGCTTCGTTCGACCACCTCGATGAGCACCCGCCAGCCGTCGCCCGATCGTTCGATCCGAATAACGTTATCGATCGGATGGTCGATGAGGGTCTGGGCTGCTTCCAGTGCCGCATCCCGGGCTTCGGCAAGCCCGATTGGGTCAGGTGTCGCGTCCTCGTCGTCAGTCTCCCCCGAGTCGCCTGTCATCGTCTGGTAGTTACACGAGTGCATGGTAAATCCGGTGGTATCACGTCTCGAGTACCTCCACGACATCGGCGCGCAGCTGTTTGAGTTCGTCGCTCGTCGACACTTTCGATCCAAGAACGTCGAGGACGATATCTGCGAACACGTCTGTATCGATCGTCTCGACCGCCGAGAGTCCCTCTGCAGTCATGACCATCTTCCGAGTCCCGATAACGAGATCGACGCGATCGCGAAGCGTCCGGAGTTCGTCGACGACCCACTCGGCGAGTTCCGAATCGACAGCATCGACGCTGGCCTCGACGATTGCGCGCTCGGTCTCAGCGTCATAAAAGTCCATGTGGATGCCGACAAGCCGATCGAGTAGTGCATCCTGTGGAGTGTGCACGCCGGCATACTCCGCGGAGTTCGAGGTCAGAATGACCCGAAACTCGGGGTGGACATCGACGTGCCGAGACTCGCCGCGCTGGCCGGGAAGTTCGAGGATCCCCTCCTCAAACACCGAAAGGAGTACGTTGTTCGCGACCGGCTTCGTCCGTGAGAACTCGTTGTAGACGAGCGTCGCGCCCTCGCGAACGGCTGTCGTTAACGGATTGTCGACCCATCGATCACGGACGATATCGGTGCTCTTCTGGACGTTGTGGATGTACTTATCTCGGACTGTGTGGCGTTCGGACTCGGCGAACTCGCCGATGAGATCGGCGGTCGTCAGCTCTGCATCCCCATTAATAAAAGCGACCGGACGGTCGCGCTTCCGGGCGACTGCCATCGCCAGTGCGGTCTTTCCACAGCCGGTGGGCCCGACCAGATGGACTGGGCGATCGACCGACAGCCAGCGATCGATGCGCGCTGTGAGCGCCTCGACAGCTGGCGTCTCGACGAACGTCTCGTTGTCGAACGCAAGCGTCTCGTCGAATCCCAGTTGATCGGATCGCTCTTCGTGGGCCAAGGTGTCCTCGCCGGATGCCTCTACCAACGGTCCGGTCTGGCGTTTCGATCGCTTCTCGTCGCGATCAGACCGAATCTGTGTCCCGCGTACCTTCCGTTCTCGCTGGGTGTTCCGCGTCATTCACTCGTCCCCTGTATCGATCTGTTCTTGTAACTGGTCGCCGTTGTCCGCGATGAACTCCACGAGTTCGTCTTTCGTCGCAGCGTTCAGATTCCCATCGTAGCCGATGCTGTTGGCCGCCTTCTTCAGTTTCGCATACTGGATATCCATCAGCCGGTCGATGAGTTCGTCGCGATCGAGGTCGTCAGCCACGCTGCCCGCTTTGTCGCTTTCTTCGGCCGTTTCGTCCTCGCCCCAGTCGTCAGTCGCCGTCTCGTCGGCACTGTCATCGAAATCGAGCTGTGAGGGGGCGTCGTCAGTCGATTCCGCCTCGTCAGTCGATTCCGCCTCGTCGTCGAAATCGAGCTGTGCCGCATCGTCCGTCTCGGTGTCCTGTGACTCCGACGGCGAATCAACGTCGATCGGGTCACTCGCCTCGGCGCCGGTCGCCTCGCTCTCGATCGGATCGGCCGATTGAGTCTCGTCGGTTTCCCCGGACGTGCTCTCGGTCGGTGTCCGATCGGGTGAGTGGGGGTCGACGGTCGGTGCCAGCGACGCGGCCTCGGCCCGGATGCGATCGACATCGGCGTGAAAGTCGTCGACGGCGGCGGCGAACTCCGTTCGTGCCGTCTCGACTGTGGCCTCGAACGCTGCCGTATCGAGACCAACCTGCCCGCTGTCGGCATCGAATTCGGCGGCGAACGCCTCGAACGCCTCGGCTTCGGTGGCAAACGCCTCCCGGAGGGCAGCGACGTCGTCGGTGATCTCGGAGACGTCTTGCTTGCGCTTGGCGTCACGGGTAAACACGTCCGCGTAGCTCACGAACGCGTCGTCTGCAACTTCGAACGCTTGTCGTTTCTCATCGACGTCGCGAGCGAACGCCGTCGCAAACGCCCGAAACCGATCGGCGGTCGCGTCGAACGCCATCCGCTGTTCCTCGACTTGGTCGCCGAACGATGCCGACGCTACCCGTTGGTTCTGCACGTCCGCCTGGAACGCTGTCGCGTACTCGCTGAACGCCGAGGCGGTGTCCTCGAACCCGTCGTCAATGGTAGTATGATCTGTCATGCGTGTGGTATCGGAAAAGGTGCGGTCCACGCAGGACCGCCAGCCCGGTTAGACTTCGGCTTCGGGGGTCGCGCGTGCGGTCAGTTCTGCCTGTTCTATCTTTGCTATTTCCTCTGCGTAGTGGAGGAAGGTGTCGACGGACGCGACGACAACGCGAGCCTCAACGGTCAGGATTTCGATACCGACCAGTGAGATACGTGCAAATGCGTCGACGACAATGCCCTTATCAAGGACGCGGTCCAGTACTTCTGCCAGACTGGATGAGTCAGGTTGTGCCATATATGCTCCGCTCGAACAGCAGGAGCATGATAACATAAAGAACACAGCAGAGGCAGCAATCCCCTCGTTACATAGGTTTATGATAATATCTTGTATGACTGTCTTCTATCGGTATTTGTCATCCTTCGGCCAATTAGTTCATATAGCAGCGTCAGCCACGCGCCGTGGGAGTCAACGGGGAACTGACGATCAGTAGTTGACGACGTTAGTATTGGTGAGAGAGATCAAAAACCAACAGTAGCAATGGTCGGACGCTTTCGGCCGCTGGACGCAGCGCGGACACGCCACTCGCCGCGGCCTATACCCTTATTACTAGTCACTCCTACGTGTCTGGTGTGAGCCGTATCGAATCGGTCGTAATATATCTGGTGACAAATAGATGAGCGACCACGTATATGCGTACGGAGTGCTCGAACAACAGGACCTTTCGCTGACCGTCGACGGCGTCGAAGGGGCAACCGAGCTGTACACTGTCGACTACAAGGGACTCTCGGTGGCCGTCACCGACATCGAAACGACTGACGTCGAACGCAGCGACGAGAACGTCCAGGCCCACGACGACGTTCTCCAGACGGTGCTTACCCACGAGGACGGCCGAACGATCGTTCCGATGAGTTTTGGGATGGCGTTCAAGAACGCCCGGACGCTCAAAGGCGTCCTCAGAGGGGCCCGCCGTGCCTTCCGGAAAGCGCTAAACGATATCGACGGCACCGTCGAACTCGGAGTCAAACTCGTCTCGACTGGCGACGGCGACCCACCCGATCTGAGCGAGGTTCGCGATCGGCTCTCGTCGGTCGCGATCAACGAAACCGACGACGATCTGTTCTCGGACCGGCTCCTGTTGAACAGGTCCTATCTCGTCGCCCGTGAGGACCAGGCAGCGTTCGGTGCGGTCATCGACGATATCGAGGCGGAGCACGAGGAGTCGGTGCTCGTCAAGTACACCGGCCCGTTCGCTCCGTACAACTTCGTTGACATCCAGATCGGTGCGGAGGGCCGCTGATGTTCATTGTGGACGATCTGCTGGTGCGTCCGTTCGTCTCGCTGATCGGGATTCTCCAGGCGATGGCGATAAACGAACTGTTCGATCGAAGCGAGTTGCACGATCAACTGAAAGAAAACCAGCTGCTGTACGAACTCGGCGAGCGCTCGAAAGACGAGTACGAAACGCACAAAGCCGAAATCGAAGCCGAACTGGAACTGGCCGAGGAGGTCCAGTCCCGACTGAGCGGCCGCGTCGAGGTAAAAGGATGACAGGTGACGATCGATCCGACAGGACGGACGGAATCGAAGCGCAACTACGGCGACTGCTTGAGCGACTCGATCGCCTCGGGTCGGTTTCCGAGCAGCGAACGATCGAGGGCGACTCGTATACGATCGATGTCGATATCGGGATCAGTTCGCTGGACCGGGCTGGACACTCACCCAGAGAGCCTCCCCGAAACCGACACCACCAACCCCGGCGCAGATTGGCCGAGACGGGCCACGAGTACCACGTTGCCTGCCACGCCGACGACGATGCAGCGACGGTCACCGTCGATCTGGGAAGCGAGAGCGACACCCCGCCGGCTGTGGAGGTCGAAGACGGGACACTGGTTCTCCGGGCCGACGACGTGATCGTCGAAACCGTGGCCGTTCCGATCGACGATCCCGCGGTCGTCGACACCTCGATGAATAACGGCATACTGGAAATCCGTCTGGAGGCGACCGCTAACGGGGGTGACGACGGCGCATGACCGGGAACAACAGGCATCGACGGCAGCGCCAGCAGGCAGTCGAGAACGCCCGTCAGAATCGCGACGCGGCCCGGGAAAAACTCCTCGCACAGCACCGCAAACTCGCTGCGTGTCGGCGGGAAAACCGTCGGCGGATGGCTACCGTACAGGAGGGAGACAACAACGGGCCACACTCGACGGTCCCGCCGACCGACACCGAAGACGAGGCAGCTACCGGTCCGCGCCACTCGACCGTTCCCCGACGACCGGCAAGGTCGGATGACGATCCACCCAAACGCCTCTACGGTCTCCGACTCCGAAACGCCGCAGACAGCGGCGAGGGCAATCGATGAGCGGCCCAAAACCCACCCGCGATCAGGGCGATCTCGCTGAGATGCTGGAGACGCTGCTCGACAAGGGCGTCGTGATCAACGCCGACATCGCGGTCTCGGTCGGTGACACCGAACTGCTCGGGGTGAAACTTCGCGCCGCGGTTGCCTCGTTCGAGACGGCCGCCGCCTACGGACTGGAGTTCCCCGGCGGAACCGACATGGACCGGGTCCGGTACGTCGCCGACGTCGACGAGATTCCGGATCGTGACGAGGGTGTCACCGAAGTAGTGTTCGACGCGGCGGAGCAGTCGTCCGGTGACCGTGAGGATACAGGCGACACAGCCACAACGGACCCAGAGGCCACGACTACGGAGACTGACAACGACAGATGAGTGAACGGATCGACATCGGGGGCGCTGACGACCCGGATGCGGCCGAGCTCCGATCGGGGCTCGTCACGCTCGTGTTGTCGCTGGTCGAAATCGTCGACGAAGCGCTCGAACGCGAGGCTGTCCGCCGGATGGAGTCAGGTGATCTCGACCCCGAGGAGATCGAACGGCTCGGCCGGCATCTGGCCACGCTCGACGAGGAAATCACAGCACTGGAACGGCGCGAGGGCGTCGAGGACGCCGTCAGCGAGTTGCGCGGGCAACTCGATGGGGTCGTCGACGACGCACTGACCGGACTGGACGACCAGACACGGGCCGAACTGGAGCCAGAGGGATGGACTGACTCCAGTGGGGGCGTGACCGACGCCGACGAGAGACACGACGACGACGATGGGTGATCGCAGATGAACGACAGCGCCACAACGGATGTGACTGCACAGTATCTGTACTGTCTGGTGGCAGCGAGTGACGATGAGACGCTTGCTGTCCGTGGCATCGACGACGCTACTGTCTCGGTAGTGACGGCCGACGGTGTAGGTGCGGTAACGTCGCCCACACTGGACCAGATCGACACCGACTCTGAACTCGCCGTCAAACGGTTGCTGGTCGCCCACCAGCGAGTCGTTGACGCCGCGATGGAGCAATACGGCACTCCGCTGCCGGTCCAGGCGACCACCGCGATCGACGGCGATGAGGATGCCGTCCGGGAGTGGCTCGCCGATCGATCAGCGCTCTTGCGTACGGAACTCGACTCGCTGGCTGGTGATCGAGAGTATCACATCACGGTCACCTGGGCGGACGAGGCCGCGACAGCCGCCGCCCACGAGGCTGACGATCGACTCGACGACCTGAAACGGACCGTCGAGGAGGCAGGTCCCGGTGAATCCTACCTCCGGGAGAAACAGTACGAGGGTGTACTCGGGGAGGCAGTTGCCGAGGTAGAGAGGGAGTTGGCGGCAGAAACCAGGACACACGTCGCGAGCGTCGCCCGTTCGGTCGTCGATCGAGCCAGCGCGAGTGGCGTCTCCTTCGCCAAGACGGACGGTGACGCCGTCGTCCGCCTCGCAGCGCTGACAGCGCGTGACGACGAGGACGCCCTCGGCGAGGCGCTGGATACGATCGCCGATCGGGAGGGTGTCACCGTCCGGTTTACCGGGCCGTGGGCACCGTACTCGTTCGTCCCGGAACTGGAGATGGAGGGCGAAAAATGAAACCGTCAAAAGACGCCACAGCAGTCGTAGATCTGGTCGATGTGCTCCTGGCCGATGGGGCGGTGCTTGCAGCCGATGTCGTCATCTCGGTCGCGGAAATTCCGCTCGTCGGCGTCCAGGCGCGTGTCCTGCTTGCGGGTATGACGCGACTCTCCGAGGAGGGAATTTTCGAGGACTGGGATCGCGAGATTCGCGATCGGGCCCGCCGGGAACCGGACGGCGTCGAGGGGAGCGAGTAGTCTCAGAGCTGGTCGAGGAGGTCCGACTTCGTTGCCTTGAACTCCTCGTCGGTGAGGACGTCGTTGTCGTGTAACTCTTTGAGTCGTTCGAGCGTCGCCAGCGGATCGTCGGTTCGATCGCGATTGTCGTCGGTGCTGGCCCCAGCGGTAGCGCTCGCGTCGGTCCCGCTGTCGTCGTCACTCTCTTCGGGTTCGGCCCCTGCTGCGATCCGCGGTTTCGGACCGGCTCCATCGCCGACTGCGGTCTGCTCTGCGTTCGATACGTTCGGACCCTCGGTAGTGGGGGCCGATTCGAGCAACGTGACGGTCGAATCGAGGGCGCGCTCCTGATAGGAGGCGTCGACCCACAGGTGGTAGGTCTCCTCCGTTGTATACACGACCACGCGATGTTTCAGCAGCCCGGTGTGGTACTCCCCGCCGGTTACCGACTCGAGTGAGACAGCTCGATGCCAGTCGCCGTCCTTCTGGCCGACCAGCAACAGGAGTCGCCGGTCGGTAACGATGAACACCGAACTCGCGCTTCCATCGGGGGTGATTGTGTTGCGTTTCGAGTCGATGCCGACCCCTTTCAGATCGTTGAAGAGGGTCGCACGGGGCTGTTCGTCCGGTTCGAGATAGGCGATCGGTGGGTCACCATAGAGAAAGAACTCACCAGTGTACTCGTTGCCGCCAACGAGTAGTTTCTCGGAGACCGTCTCTGTCTGTGCGCTCGCTGTGAGCCGTCGTTTACGACGGCTGATATCCTTAGTCATGCGGTGTTCGGTCCGTTATCGCCATTCGTAGCGCGTGCTGTCTCTCTCGTGACACGACAGACGAACCACTGCAAGTCCAGACCCCATCCCCCGGCCGCCGAACTGTTAGATCAATACTGTTCACTTGATGTCCAGTCGTTCCGCATTACTATTTAATCCTTTTGTTTATACATTCTTCATTGTGGTAAGTATCGAGGTAAAATGTAACGAATGTCATAATCGATGGCTATGTCGGTAGCTACAGTCGATCGTCGTCCATAGGGTGAGCGCCCACGACTGCAGTCGTGAGAGACGCTCAAAAGCGGTGCAAGCGACCCGGTTCAGATCTGGTCAAGGAGGTCGGATTTCTTCTCCTGGAACTCCTCGTCAGTGAGGACGCCGTCGTCGTGTAACTCCTTGAGTCGTTCGAGCGTCTCCAGCGGATCGTCGTCGGCAGTGGTATCGTCGGCCGACGTCTCACTGCCGGCAGCCGTGTCGGTTCCGGTCGGTCCGGCCCGATCGGCTGTCCCCCCGATACCGTCGCTGACGGCACTCGGTGTCGCTCCCGTGTCAGTCGACGCCGCCACACTCCGTTCAGCAGCCGATTCCAGTATCTCGGCGGTCGCAGCAAGGTCGCGCTCGTCGTAGGAGGCGTCGATCCACAGGTGGTAGCTATGTTCCTGCGTGTCGACCACCACTCGGTGTTTCATCAGCCCAGTGTGGTACTCGCCACCCGTTACCGCATCGAGGGAGATCGTACGCTGCCAGTCACCGTCTTGCTGACCCACCAGCAACAGGAGTCGCTGGTCGGTGACGATGAACACCGAACTCGCGCTTCCGTCTGGCGTGACAGTGTTGCGTTTCGAATCGATTCCGATCCCTTTCAGATCGTTGAACAGGATCACGTGGGGCTGTTCGTCCGGTTCGAGATGGGCGATCGGTGGGTCATCGTACAGGAGGTACTCGCCCGTATACTCGTCACCGCCGAGGAGCAGTTCCTCGGTGACTGTTTCGGTGCTTGCACCCGCTGCGAGCTGTCGTGCGCGGTTCGTTGAATCGTCTGTCATGCGTTCGGTAATCGTGGGTTACTGTTTCGAGTTTCCGAGATCCAGGGCGCTCACTGCATCGAGTTCCGGAAGCCGAGCAAGACTCGCCTGACTTCGCAACGCGATGAAGCCAAAGCCGACCTTCGCGATGAGGTCAGCGTAGACGTACAGCATGATCTCGACTTCCAGAGAGATGATACCGAGGCCAGGCGGTGAGAGTACCCAGAGGATCGGATAGAACGACCAGATGATGATCGTGAGGTTTCGGAGCTTTCGGAACAGACCGACAACTGGGGAGGGTCGGGCGGCGACGGCGTCGGTGAGGCCGATCGTCAGCCCGTAAATCAGCGGAACGTACGCGATGGTGCCGATCGCAAAGAACAGCCACGTAATCGTGGTGTCGGCGACGACGGCGGCGACGAGTCCGGCAACCATCACGACCAGATCGAGGACGACCAGCGTCGCGATGTACCGCCGGCTGAGTCCGGCGAGCAAGCCGAGATAGATAACGATCAGCGGCGTTGCGAGAATCCACTGGAGGTACTGGGCGACCTGCACAGTCGCGCCATCGGCGGTGAGGCGTCCAATATCGAAGATCATGAGTACGTACATGAGACTCGCGAGACCGGTGATACCGACAAGAAGGGCGTGATACGTTCGGTTACGCGGATCAGTCTGGAACGCTCGGGCGAACGCGACTGTCCCGATGAGCATCCCAACGAGACCGACCAGATAGTAGGCCGTGATGTAATCGAGTGGCGTCATTGGATGGATTCAGTTGGCTGTTGTTCGGCGTTGAGAATGTGTTGGTCGTCGGCATCGATGCTTGTTTCGGGCGGCGATCGATCGCTGTCGATCTCCATCAGTGAGTCGACCTGTTCGGCGACCTGCTGGACGGACTGGGCCTGTTCGTCGGTCGCCTCGCCAATATTCTTGACGGTGTTGTCGATGCTATCGGCGAGCGCGGCGACGTCGTCGAGCGCCGAGACCGTCCGCTCGACGGTCTGTGATGCACGCTCGACCCGTTTCTGTGAGTCTCGGACGTCCGTCCCGGCATCGTCGATCTGTGCTCGTAGCGTCGTGAGTCGCTGTTCGACCTCTTCGGCTGCGCCTTTGGTCTCCTCGGCGAGTTCGCGGATTTCGTCGGCGACGACGCTGTAGCCGTCGCCGGACTCACCGCCGCGTGAGGACTCGATGCGTGCGTTGACCGCCAGAATGTTCGTCTTCTGTGCAATCTGGCCGATGAGCTGTAAGATGTCGTTGATCTCTTCCATCTCCGCTTCGAGACCCTCGATTCGCTCGACGACGGCTTCCGTCTCGGATTCGACCTCGTCCATCTCTTCGATGGCCGCTTGGGCGGCCTCGCGGCCGTTCTGGCCGACTGACGCCGCCCGCTCGGAGGTCTCACCCAGCTCTTCAGTCGAGGCTGCGACCTCTTCGGCGTTTGCCGAGAGATGTTCCATCTGGACGGCGATATTCCCTGTTGCCTCTTCTAACGTCTCGGCCGTAAGGTTGATCGCTTCGCCGATTTCCTGCAGTGCCTCGATTTCCGAGTCGGTCTGGACGCGACGGGAGAGATCACCACTTGTGACTGCCTGGAGAACTTCACGGTACTGTTCGGCAGTCTGTTCGATCGTCGTGTTTCGCTGTTCGATCTCCTGTTGGTTGGCCTCGATGGTCGCGATACGTTCCTGGAGCGAGTCACGCATACTCGCAAGCGAGGTCGCGAGGGTGCCAAATTCGTCATTGCGCGACGTCGAGAGATCGACGTTCATATCGCCGTCTTCGATGCGCCGTGCTTTCTGTGCGAGCAGTTCCAAGGTAATCGCGGTGTTGCTCCCCACCGTAACGGCGACCAGCACCAGACTGATCGCCGCGGTCAGGATGAGACCGACGAAACTCGACGTGACGGCCGATCTGACCGCCGGATCGCCGATAGTTGAAATCACGCGAATATACTCCAGCACGCCGACCGCACCGATCGCCAGCCCTGCTGCCGAAAGCGCAAGGACGAGCCGCTGTGAAAAACGGAACCCGCCTCCACGATCGGCAGAGTTTCTGATGCTCATATTCAGTACTTTTGATCTGTTTCGATCCTATTCAAAGGCTTCGGCTACTAATGATGGAGTTTGTTTCATTGCCGGTACTACACCAACATTATTAGTGTTATTTACACTATGGCCCAAAGCTCTAAATTCGGAGCGTCCTCAGTACCGTGCGTGAACGAAGACGTGTGGGTTGAGTGTCTGGCTATCGAGACGCCAGTCGGCCGGTTTGCAGTAGAGACCGGACGGATACGCGAACTCGTCTCGATCGACGACGTCACGCCGGTCCCAGGTTCGCCAGCATCTGTCGCTGGCATCACGACGCTGCGTGGCACTGTGGTGGTTGTTCTTTCGGGAAAGACGGTGCTCGACACCGACGAGGAACTGCTGATCGTGTTCGAGCGTGACGACGATCGGCGGCTGGTCGGGCTCAGTGTTGGCGACATCGCTGGGGTAGTCACAATCGAAGCGAATACGTTGACACCGCCGGAAGCGTTCGACGGAGCGACTCCCGATCGAGGGCTGCCGATCCGGGCTGTCGCCCTCCCGATGGGACAATCGCAGACGAGTGAACCGACGTTCATCATCGATACCGTCGCACTAGGAGAGTCAGCCCCTGAACCGCCGACTCCAGCTGACAGTTAACCCAGTTGGGACGAACCATTATACCCGCACAAGCTAACCAGTATTCATACCGAACTATGTCCGCTGGAATCCTCGTTGTAGACGACTCGGGATATATGCGTAACAGACTGCGAGCCGCGTTTGACGACGACATGGTCATCGTTGGTGAGGCCGAAAACGGCGCAGACGCGGTCAAACTGTACAAACAACACCAACACAAAATCGATGTCGTTCTCATGGACATCGTCATGCGAAAGGCAAACGGCGTGAAGGCGACTGCGGCGATCAAACAGATAGACACCGATTCGACGGTGTTGATGGTCACGAGTGTCGGGCAAAAAGAGAAGATGAAACTGGCGGCAAAAGCCGGAGCTGACGGCTACGTCACCAAACCGTTCGACGACGACGAGATCCGGCAGGCAGTCAACGCCGTGGTCCCCTGATGAGCGACAGAAGACGGTCCATGCGTGGTGAGAATGCGTGAGCGGATCGAACGCAGAGTTCGTCTACGAAGCCTCGACGCAGATCGAAAAACTGAGTGACGGACTCATCGAACTGCAACGAGACGGGTTCGATCGGGCAACGCTTGACGACCTCTTTCGACAGGCTCACACGCTCAAGGGGAACTGTTCGGCGGAGGGGTTTACCGAACCGAGCAATACTGCCCACGCGCTCGAAGACTTGCTCGATGGGGTTCGGCGAACCCCCGATCGGTTCGAGCCAGCGTACGTCGATGCTGCCCTCGACGCCCTTGACGTGCTCGAACAGCAGTTGACCGAGCTACAGGCCGAGGGTGTCGTCACGACCGACGCTGCCCCGGCCGTCAAGGCGATTCGCGAACTGGTCCCCGAGGCTCAACAGACGGATGCCGGCGAAAGCGAGCGCGACGACGCCATCGATATCGATGATATCGAGATGCCGACTCCGGGGGAAGACGACGACGTGTCTGTCGAGGAAGCTCTCGAAAACGCAAGCGTCTTCGACGATCTCGAAGGGCTCGAAGGGACTGTCGACACCGACGGCTTCGACGATATCGAAGGTGTCGGCCTTTTTCATGCCGAAGAGTCGACAGACAACAGTGTTACTTCGTCGACGCGCCGGGACTCGTCGGTCCCCGGCGACGAGTCATACGCGCAACTGGCCGCAGACACCGACATCGCAGACCCGGAGACACTCCAGTCGGAACTGGACGACGTCACCTTCGGTGAGTTCGACGATGACGACGAACTCTCGATCGGCGAACTCGTTGATATTGCCGAGGAGACAGGCAGTGACTCCGGACAGCGCGCCAGTTCACCAGACGGCACGGCACCCGCAGAGACGGGCGTCGAAACCGAGACCGCAACTGCTGACGGCACCGCGTTCCAAGACGGTCCTGCCGAGGATGTCGAGTTCGAGTTCGGAACTGCATCCGATGAGACCAATCGGCCGATGGCGTCGTTCGAATCCGACACGACAGCCGACACAGCGTCTGAGCCGGATCTGATCGAGTCCGACATGATAGCAGATACCGACGACCACGCACCCCCATCGGAGACATCGGTGACGTCTATCGTCGATCAGATCGAACAGCTGGGCGCCAGCGAAGAAAAAGTGGACGGGGCGGATAGTTCGACAGCAGGCAGTGCGGACGACGAAATCGGCGCCGCCTTTGAGCCCGACGCCCAGTCACAGGACGACTCGGGCGTTCTTCCATCGGACGTCCCGGACGTCGAAACGCTCCTCGAAGAAACCGAGTCCGACGATCTCGAAGCGGTCGAATTCGCCAGTGCCGAGCTGTACGACAGGGTCGGATTCGAAACCGATCGATCGACGGGAGCGTTCGTCTCGGAGTTCGCCGAAGCGTTCGACGGCGACTCAACGCGGTTCGACGCCGGTGAGAGATCGATCAGGTTCGATGCTGGAACCACGATTCCTCCCTCGGTTCTCGGCGAAGAACCCACGACGCCCGATGTCGGGACCCGATCGAGCGAGACGGTCAGGGAGGTAACGCTCGACGTCGAGGAAGCAGACAGTCTGCTCGAACTGACTGAGGAGTTGGTGGTGAACACCCAACGGCTGACGAGTGCGGTCGAAGACCTCCCGCCGGAGGCCGCGGACGCGCTGAATTCGCTACGGGACGTCAGCGGCCGCATCGAGAACCACGTGACGAGTGTCAGGCTCGTCCCGCTCGAAGCCGCCCTGTCCGGGCTCGCACGGACCACCAGACGCGTCGCTCGCGCCCAGGACAAGCAGGTGACGTTCCTGACCGAAAACGAGTCGATCGAGGTCGACCGGCGTATCGTCGACGAACTTGCCGATCCGCTCGTTCATCTCGTTCGCAACGCCGTCGACCACGGCATTGAGCCACCCACAGAGCGCACCGCAAACGGAAAACCAGCCGAGGGAACGGTGCTCGTCCGTGCCGAGCGAACCGGCGAGACCGTGACGATCGCGATCGAAGACGATGGCCGCGGGATTGATCCCGACGATCTGCGAGCCGAGGCAGTCGAGGAGGGGCTCTACAGCCGATCGGAAGCAAGGGCCCTCTCGCGAGACGAGGCACTCAAACTGATGTTCCACGCTGGACTCTCGACAACCGACGAGGTCACCGACGTCAGTGGCCGTGGCGTCGGGATGGACGTCGTCTCGGATACGATCACCCGGCTGGAAGGGACGATCGATGTCCAGAGCGAACCCGGCATCGGGACAACGATCAAACTGACACTCCCGGTTTCGGTCGCACTCTCGGACGTGGTGCTCGTCATGGTCGGCGGGCAACGGTTCGGATTCCCCGCGGCCGACGTTCGACGCGTCGAGGAACTGTTGCCCGAACGCATCGACGGCGACGAGTACCAGTTGCTCACCGGTGCGGACGAATTCGACCTGGTCCCCCTCATCGACCTCGAAAGTGAACTGAGGCTCGACGACGCGCCACGGTCGGTGGCGGCCCGGTCTGACATCCTCATACTGACCGACGAGCCAGAGCCACGTGTTATTAGATGTCACGATGTTATCGACTGGCAGTCGGTCGTCCTCCAGCCGTTCGACGGCGTGCTTCGTGATCTCGACACCACCCGTGGAGCCGCGTTCGTCGACAGTGGTGAGCCGATCGTCGTTCTCGAGACGGCCGAACTCGGGGGTGGCCGATGAGCGACGATCCGCCGTATTTCGACCGGGGAACGCTCGATATGGACGTCGAGCTAGACATCGAAACTCTCGGGACGTTCTACGAGATGGCACGGGAAGGGGCTGGGCTGTCGGCGGACCGACTCACCCGGATGGCCGGCGTCGCGACCCGCGTGGGCGTGACCAGGCTGAACTTCATGCGCGGGCGCGACTTACAGGCAGCGCTGTCTGCAGGTGGACAAAAAGCTGGCATCGTCGTTGGGCTCACCGGTGGGTTCGAGGGTGATTCGCTGATCGTCTACGACGCCGCAAGTGCCCAGTCACTGGTCGACGAACTCCTCACCGACGTCCCTGTCGACGGCGTCGATGATATCGCCGAAAGCGCGCTCTTGGAGGTCAGTCAGGTGATGACCAGCGGCTTTATCGATGGCTGGGCCGAGGTTCTCGACGTCCCGATCGATCTCCAGGCACCGGAGTACGTCTCCGGAACGAGTGCAACCCCGTTTATGAACGCCGTCCGGACAGTGCCGACCGACGACGAACTCGCCTTACTGTTCCAGAACCGGATCGAAACCGTCGACGAGAATATCGCATTTGACCACTACTTTTTCCCGTCAGGAAGCGCCACCCAACTCCTGTTTGGCAAGCGTGAAACCGAGGGGATCGCATTGCGGAAACTGATCGGATTCAATCACATGGCCGAACGCGGTGCCGACGAGGTGGCGAACAACCTCACGACGATGACGGGCATCGAAATGGACGTCCGAATCCGGCGCGTGAACTTCCGATCGCTCGATACGATTCCAGAAGAGGTCCCGAACGAACGGCTGATAAGTGTCGCGTTCAAGTTCGATGGCATTCCCAGTGGGTATCTGGTGTTCGTCTACGACGCCACGGCCGCTCACACGTTGGTCGAAGCAACGCTGCCGTCGGCCGACCCGGAAGAGATCTCCGCAATGGGCCAAGATGCCATCTCCGAGTTCAGCAACGTCATGGCAAGTGGGTTTTTAGACGGGTGGGCGAACGTCCTCGGGACGACGATCGACCACACGACACCACGGTACGTCGAAGACCTCGGCCCGGCTGTAGTCGATCCGCTTGTCACCTCACTGAGTCGCCGCCAGGAGTTCGCATTCGTCTACGATACCCGGATCGAGGCCACCGGAGCTGCCTTTGACGTCTCGGTGTACGTCGTTCCCGACGAACAATCGCTGTACGAGGCACTCGAATCGATCGACACGAGTCGAGTTGTGAAAGAGCCGACAAAGGCGACCTACGACTACCACGACGTCGAGGCCGATCCGGCCGCCATCACCGAACTGGAGGACGACAAATGAAGACGTTCGATAGCGACGAGCCCGATATCGTCAGCGACACCGTCCACGTTGGGTTCTCCGAGTACGCAACTGCGTCTGAGGGACAGACGATGGAGGCCTACGGGCTGGGCTCCTGTATCGGGATCATCTTGCGTGACACCGACGCCGGCGTCGGTGGTGTGGCCGTCGCGGTGTTGCCAAAAGCCGAGACGGGAACCGACAGTATTGGTGCGAAATACGCCGACAGCGCGGCCTCGGAACTACTCGAAGCCGTGATCGAACAGGGTGGACGCTACGAACACGTGGAGGCCCTTCTCGTGGGTGGCGCAACCATCATCGAGTTCGACGATCTCGATACCAACGTCGGCCGCGAAAACGTCGATGCAGCCCGCGATCAACTCGCTAACCTGGGTGTCTCCGTCGTCGGCACCGACGTTGGTGGCCAACAGGGCCGGATCGTCCGCTTTGACACTGTCACCGGAACGGTCGACATCACCCGTGCTGATGGGAGCAACCGCAAGCTCTAATCGATCAGCTGAGCACAAAGAGGACGATCGACTCGTTCGTCTCAGACCCCGAGTTCGTCGAGCAGCGTCTCCGCAGCAGCACTCGACGAGCCGGGGCCACGGGCCGTAATAAGATCGCCGTCGACGGTGACGCTTACGTCGGCGTCGAGTTCGGCGTCCCAGTTGGCACCGACGGTTCTGACCTCGTCTTCGACCCAGTAGGGAAGTTTTCGACCGCCTGGCATACAGTCGTTCTCGTCGACGATCCCCTCCTCCCACTCGTTGGGAAAGCCGGTGACGTTGCGGCCGTGAGCGAGGAAGGCACCGCTGCTGTCGCGGGTAAACGCCAGAATGCCGACGGCGTGACAGACGACCAGCGCCGTGCCGGTGTCGCCCTCGACTGCGTCCCGGAGCAGTTCGCGAGCGTGGCTGTCCTGGTTGACGTCCCACTCGGTGCCGTGGCCGCCGGGGTAGACGATCGCATCGTAGCTATCTGCGTCTGCCTGGGCAGTCGGAATGGGATCGTTCAGTCGGTCGTCTGTCTCGTGGACCTCACGGATGTGTTCGGCCAGCTCCTCACCGACCTCTTCGGGGTCGACCGACCGTTCGTCGATCTGTGGCGGGTTCCCCGACGGCGTCGCGACGGTGATCTCGACGCCGGCACCAGAGAGCGTTTCGAGTGGCTCGACGCATTCTTCGCCCCAGTAGCCCTCTTCGCTGACAATAAACAGTGCGTTCGTCATACACCGTGCTACGTCGGGGAGCCTCAAAACCCTCCGGCCACCCCTCGGTTCTGCCGCAACCCGGAGCCGGGCCGTGAATCCACCGTTCAGCAGTGGCCGATCGGCGTGGCTGTCCGCAGGGCATTCGGAGGTGGCTGCCGAGAAGAGCCGATCGGCGTAGCTGTTTGCGGGGCCGATCGGATTCAGTTACTGAGTAGCGTCGGCTGCCGACGAATCCGGGCACAACCCACAATCGGTCACTCCTCCAGACCCAGGGCGTCGAAAAAGCGCCTTGTCAGTCGCCGTTCGACGATTTGGACGACGTCGTCGACGGCATCCTCGTTAGGGATGCCTTCGAACCGTTCGAGATCGATCCGCCCGCCGGCCATGTCGTGGTGGCCGCCGGCGGAGCCGACATCTTCGAACCCCTCGTGTAGCGCAGCGCCGATATTGACCGACGGATCGATCGATCGCGCGCTGAGCCGTATCATACCGTCGATGACGCCGAAGGCGAGCACCGTATCGACACCCTCGAGATTGAGCAGGTAGTCCGCCACCTGGGGGAGGGCGTCGGTTTCGGTCGTCCGGCCGACGCTTGCCGCCACCGAGGATCGTCGCCGTTCGCGACTCGCGATGGCTCGCCCGATCGCGTCGATCGTCGCCGAAGAAAAAGCACTGCCATACAGCTGTTTGAGCATCGGGAGGTCTGCTTTCGGGAAGACAGCGAGTGCAGCCTCGTACTCGCGTCGAGTCGGACTCCGCAGGAAGTCCAATCGTTCCCGGTGGAGCGCAAAGAGCAGCGCCGACGCCAGCCGAGGAGTTACCTCGACCTCGAGCGCCGTCAGATACTCGACGAAGATCGTCGCCGTTGCACCGTACTCGGTTCGGACGTCCGCGAACGCGGCGTCGATCGGCGGTCCCGGATGGTGATCGACCACAATATCCGGTGTCACGGCCGCGTCGAGTTCGGTGTTTGCGCCCGGCTGGGAGTGGTCGACGAAGGCGAGTCGATCGTGTGCGTCGATTTCGGTCGCCGAAATCGTCTGGAGCGCCATGTCGAACATGCGGACGAACGCCCGGTTTTGCTGGTGGGAAATCTCGCCGCCGTAAACGATCGTCACGTCGGTGACGGCCTGTTCGACTGCGATCGTCTCGAGAGCGAGGGCGCTGGCGAGACAGTCGGGGTCCGGGTTATCGTGACAGACGATAGCCAGCGAGTCGGCGTCGGCGAGTACGGACGCCAACTCGGCTGCACGGGACATAGTTTCGAATACGGGCTGGAGTGGTTTGAACCTCTGCACCGATCGGTATCGCTACACGTGTTCAACCTGCTGTTGATCCGTGGTAGCCAGAGCGTACAGCGCCAGCGGCCATGGAACAGTGGCCTGTCAGTACCAGCGTGTTGCACTGCGAACGGGAGCCAGTAGCCGGGTCAGAGTATGGCGACGGCGAAAAAACCGCTTAGGCGTAACGGGTGATGGAAACGGACGGAGCAAAGCGGAAACCGAAAGCACACTGCGGAAAACACCGCTCAGTCTGCAGACGGCGGCCGAGTGGACTCGCGTTCGTCGGCAGGGTCTGTCACGTGTTCGATCGGCGTCTTCACGAACATCGCGTGGCCGATCAACGCCATTGCGACACCGGCACCGAGTGGGACGGCTGCAACGAACGAGACGCCGACGAGAAGCAGCGCTGCTGTGATCCCGAGTAGTGCGACTGGGATGAGGCCAAGAATAATGTCGTAGTATCCAGTCATACGCTATTCGATAATATGTGGAACAGGTATATAAGCATTTCCCGTAATTCCCGGATACTGGATTCGTTGCCAACCCGTAATCGTAGAAAATTATTCGCATAAGTTATGAGGACCCAATAGAGATATACGGTGCTGGAGTCGAGTCGATCGAGCCACCCACTCGACAGCGTCTCACGGGGTTTGCACACAGGTTCAGGAGCACACGTGCTCAGGTGAGGACGCGCTCAGGCACGAGTGGTTGCAAGCAGTGCGTAGCCGACTCGCCAGCCGACGAGTGCCAGGACACCGATCCCGGTCATGACGAGATTGAACGGCCAGACCGCACCCCCATCGAACAGCGGTGACGATCGAAGAATCAGTCCGACGTTCGCAGCGCCGATCCAGGCGACCGTCGTCACACGACCGATACGCCGCGGCGACGTCGGTTCGTCGGTGTAGACGCCAGCGAGCGGTGCGAACACGAGCCAGCCGACGACGAACGGTGTGATCGTCTCGATCGACGCGATCGGCTGGGATATCGGATCGATACCGTGGCTGAGCTGTCCGAGGACAACAAACGTCACGATAATCCCAAGATCGATGCCACCGAGGAGGAGGGTCGTCCGATCGACGGGCCCCTCGCGAGCCGTGGGTTCGGATACCGTGTCCATACCCCAGCGTGGACGTGGGCGCGTATTGGCGTCCCGGTTTCGATCCGTCGCCCGGTTCGCGAAAACCTGACAGGAGAGGCGGGACCAGGCGACGGGTCGTCCCCGGATAGCGCGTCTCCGTGCGAGGGGTGACCTCGCACGTCGTGGCAGGGAGCGATCGCACTTTGTTATCGACAACGTTCACGCCGCCACGCGTTCGGTATCGGTCAACGACCGGAGTAATTGCGTCCTACCGTCGCCCCGGTTGGGAAAAATTCCACGAAGAGAGGATTGATATAGAACGAATACAAATTCTTCCGACAATGGCTGTGGCAAAAGAACGTCGGGTGGGCTGTGAGGGGTGTGGACAGATAGTGCCACTCGACGAGTTGACCGCAGTGCAGATGCCAAACGGCGAGACGGTGGCCTGCTGTTCGGGGTGTGTTGCACACGCGAAAGCGGCAGCCGAAAAGTCGGCCGGGATCGACCAACGCCGGCAGTCCTGTGACGGCTGCACCGAGGAGTTTCTGGAAACGAAACTCGAGGCCGTGACGCTGAGCGACGGGACGACGGTCGACTGCTGTCGCTCGTGTGCAGCCGCCGTCCCCGGTCGGGAGACAGACGACGCCAAGCGCCCACAAGCGGATCCAAACGACGCCGAGACCACCATCTGTCAGCAGTGCAACGAGTGGGTCAGCGCGGAGCCGTTTCGTGTCACCACGATCGACGGTCGCAACGAGCGGCTCTGTCCGGCCTGCAAGACACGGGCCGAAGAGAACGGCGTTATCAGGACTGTCGAGCTACGGAAATCGAGAGCCCGCGAGATCCTCGGCGTCGAGGACGGAGCCAGCGACGAACGGATTCGCGAGGCCTATCACACACAGGTCAAGCGCGCCCATCCCGACCGGCAAAGCGGCAGCCGATCGGCGTTCCAGCTGGTCAAAGACGCCTACGATCGGCTCCAGGAGCGACAGGGCTGTTAGACGAGTTCACGGCGAACCGCGATCGCCGTGGGTGGGCCAGAACTGACGCCAGCGGTCGGTACGGGCGTACAGAAATTCGAGGAGAACGCCCCGACCTGCAGTCGTGTAGAGGACGTCAATGGGTCCCATCGTCGCGTCTGACGAATCCGATCGTCGCCGGATCGAAGTAGTACGTCGACGCACATACCTCACACGACGTCGAGAGAAGCTGGCCGTGTTTGTAAAGCTTCCAGAGTTTCGTCTGTCCACGGCTGAGCTCCAGGGTCACCGGATGGTCGCAGTCCGGAACCGTGCATGGAAACCGAATATACCAGTTTGGCACCGATAGTGCACCGAGTGGAGCGAGTTCACTCCGGAGCCGACAGAGCAGGTTGAAAATCGTAAACGAAAGGTTCTCCCGATCGATCGTGACGCCCTCGACGTCAGCGATGAATCCGCCCCGATAGCTCTCGTGTGTGTACAGTGGCAACACGGGGATCCCTTTCGCCAGCGCATAGCCGGTCTCCTGGTTGATCCACTGGCTCCCTGCCGATCCCTCCGTCAGGACGACGACGACGACGTCGCTGTTTGCGAGTCGGCCTTCGAGCCGTTTGCGCGCCCGCCCGGACTCGATCTCTTCTAAGGCGATGTGGACGCCGAATGGAAAGTTCTTGACCGTCGAAAACAGGTCCTGAACGAGTTCCAGATCACCGGGGGCGTGAGAAACGTATACCTGTTCGCCGGTCATGGGGATATCTACACGGAGTACGTAAACGAATCATTATTAAACTACCTACTCAGGGCGTCTTCGTGTCGCCAGAACCCGGTCGGAAAATTCGAGTTCGGAGAGCGTTGTTCCCAGCTCCTCGAACCACGTCTCCTCGACGTGGAAGCGTCCCCGATGGTCGCCATCGGTATTCGTTGCTATCACCTCTAGCCGGCCGGGCGTCCACTCGCGTTCCTCTGCAATCGAGAGCAGCGTTCGGACGACCGCACTCACCTCACGGGTCGTGACGGCCGGCACGTCGGCGACGGTTTCGTACTCGACCGACAGCCCGACACTGTCGGGTGGGCGTCTTCGGTCCTCGTCTTCACCCGTCTCGGTAAGCCACGTGACCGACGTCACGTAGATCCCGTCGCTCATGAGCCGGTTTTCGAGGGCAACCCCAACCGGGTGGACAGTCGACATAGATACCGCTTCGTTGCGAGGCCAGAAAAGCGATCGGTCGATCGGCAGCGTTCGGGACGACAGGCCGTCTCAGAGCGGTTCGACGAGGTCTTCGAGCGCCGCCTGGGGATCGTCGGCTTTTGCGACGCCGCTTGCGAGCAAGACCCCTTCGGCACCGAGGTCGGCAGCAGCGACGACGTCGTCACCCGTGCTGATGCCGGCACCACAGAGTACCTCGACGTCGTCGTCGACGGCCTCGGCGGCCCCAACGGCGTCTTCGACGATGTCGGGATCGGCCTGACTGACCGGCGTTCCCGTGCCGATGAGCTCTGGCGGTTCGACGGCGACGGCGTCCGGCCCGAGCGCCGCGGCAGCACCGATCTGTGCCGGGTTGTTGGCACAGACGACCGTCTCCAGGTCCGCCCGCTCGGCGGCTGCGACGGCTCCATCGACGTCGGCGAGTTTCAGTCGCTGCTCGGAGTGGTTGATCAGCGTCCCGACCGCGCCGGCCTCGGCGACGGACTCCGCGAGCGTGTGGCCGGTGTTACTGCCGTACTCGATCGCATCGACGTGCTGGGCCCAGGTTTCGGCACCCGTTTCGGCGACCCGTTCGATGTGGGCTGCCTGTGGGGCAACGGCGACGCGAGCGTCGGTCGTTTCGTTGACGTCCCGGACGGCCTCGGCGACAGCGACCGGGTCACATGGATACGTCTTCAGGTTGACAAGGACGAACATATCACTGACTCGACCCCGGGCCACAAAATACCTTGCGAGTTACGGACGAGCGCGGCAGGCGGCTGAGACTCGGTGTGCAGGGAACAGACCACGACAGCGACAGCAACGTGGCGGTCGTCGGCCTCGACCCCTGTTCGTCTTATACGGATTCGTGTCCGTCTCAGTCCTTTCGTTTGACGACGTCACCGAGCGTGTAACTGCCCGACGAGGAGCCGCCGGACCACTCGGAATCGCCGCCGGAGGCACCCTCCGCGTTCAGATCGATATCGAGGAACCGCTCGAGTTTCGACTGGACGCGATCGCTCGGGAGCGTGTCGCTGCGTTCGATCTTGCGGATGAGACTCGCCTTCTCGTTGAGTTCGTTCGCGAGTTCGGACTGGCTGAGCCCCTTGGATTCACGGGCGTTTCGGACGCGATCGTCGTAATCCGCCGCGAGTTCGTCCATGTCGTCGAACATGTCCTGACGGGAGCCACCGGAGCTGGTCGTCCCGGTCGACGTCCCGCCCGAAGTACCGCCGCCCGAACTCGAACTCGAACTCGACGACGAACTCGAGCCTGTCGAATACTTGGTCGACGAACTCGAGGAAGACGGCTGTTTCACCGCGGTACCGAAGTCGGTGCAGTTCGAACACACGTCCAACTTCGCACCCTCGACCTTGATGGTCTTCGGGGACGACGTCTCGTCGCCACACATCTCGCACTGAACCATGGAGGAGACTATATCGCGGCGAGTGATAAACCATGCGGGCGCAGGCAGGTCGCGATCAGTCCAGAGCCGACCAGGCGTAGGCGAACCGCTGGAGAGCAGTGAGATGCCCGACGACCGCGAGAAAGACCAGGAGCCAGCCCGCGAGGGTCAGCCCGCCGTACTCGCCCGCGGCCGGATAGGCCAGAAAGCCGACGACTCCGATTATCGCCAGCCGATCGGCACGGCCAACGAGCCCGCCGTAGACCCGATCGAGTCCGACGGCCTGGGCCTGCGTGCCGAGATACGAGGTCATCACGACGCCGGTGACCGCCAGAAAGCCAAGCAGGTAGTCTCCAATACCGGCCGCAAGCCCCGCGATAATCACAATGTCGGCGTACCGATCGAGAACGTGGTCGAGCAGGTCCCCGCCGGCCGAGGCAACCTCCTGTTTGCGGGCCAGTGCACCATCGACGATATCGAGCCAGCCGTTTAGAAAGACCAGCGCCGCAGCGCCGACGTACCAGATCGGATCCGCACGGCCGCCAAGCAAGAACGCCACGGCGGCCAACACCGACATCCCAAACGCCAGCAGGCTGACGCCGTCGGGCGTCATGCCGACCCGATCGAACCCCTCGACGAACGGATCTAAAAAGCGTGAAATGTGGGGGCGAAACTTGTCTAGAGTCATGCGAGATACCCCACGAAGTCGACCGTTCCGGCACTCGGCTCGCGCTCACCGGTGACGACGGCGACGAGCTCGTCTGCAACTGCCTCGGGCGATCGATCGGTCGTCTCGATCTCGTACACCGAGTCGAGTCCGTGGCGCTCGACGGCCTCAGCGAGAATGACGTCGAGCGCTTCGCTTTCGGCGTTTTCGGTCGCCTTGGCCGCCGTCTCGCCGCGGTCTCGAAGTCGCGATTCGAGTTCGTCGGGGTGACAGCGGAGGACGACGACCCGGTCGGCGTCGACGTGATGTGCCAGGTGGGAGTCGATCACGACGTCGTCGCGACCGTCGAGCCAATCCGAAATCGCATCGAGGTCGGCGATCAGGCTCTCTCGATCGGCGTCGACCTCGGTGTAGAGCGCCTCCGTTTCGAGGACTTCGTTGAGGTGGATCACATCGAGTGACGGCAGTGTCTCCTCGGCGTCGAGTCGGGATTGGAGTTGCGCCGTCGCAGTGGTCTTCCCGGTGCCGGGCGTTCCGGTCACGACGACCCTCACGTGTCGGGCACCTCCCCGTTCGAATCGCTCCTCGCGTACTCGGCGTCGACCCCTGTTTCGGGATCGCCAGCCAGCTCCGCGAGGACTGCGTTGAGCGTCTCGACTGCGCGTTCGGTCTCCGCCGTCGTCCCACAGGTGATGCGGAGACAGCCGGGCAGGCCGAAACTCGAACAGTCACGGACGATAACGCCCCGTTCTTGCATCGCCTCGGCGACCGCCGTGGCGTCACCGACGTCGACGAGCACGAAGTTGCCCTCACTCGGCCAGACGTGTGCGTCGATGTGGTCGGAGAAGTACTCGCGAGCGGCCCGTGCCGTCTCGACGGTCCGATCGACGTGTTCGTCGTCGTCGATCGCTGCGAGGCCAGCACGACAGGCGAGTTCGCTCGCCGCAAACGGCGTGTTGACCCGGGCGTAGGCCTCGGCCCACGCCGCTGGGACGACGGTGTAGCCGAGGCGGACGCCCGCCAGCCCGTAGGCCTTCGAGAACGTCCGCAGGGTCGCAATGTCGTCACGGGCGTCGTAGCCGCCTCGCCCCTCGATCAGTGCGATCGCGCTGTCGACGTCGGCGAACTCCCCGTAGGCCTCGTCGACGACGACGAGCGTCTCCTCGTCGGTTTCCTCGGCGATCCGTTCGATCTCGTCGACGGCGATCGTCGACCCGGACGGGTTGTGTGGGCTGGTGAGCCAGACGATCCGATCGCCGTCGTAGGCCTCGAGGACGGTGTCTGCCGTCTGTTCGAAATCGTCTCCCTTCGAGAGCGGATACTGGCGGACGTCTCCGTGGTGGAATCGGGCACTCATCCCGTAGTAGGCAAAGCCGGGCTGGGGAACGAGAATATCGTCGCCCGGTTCGAGCGCCGCCCGGTGGAGATAGTCGATCGCGCCGTCACCGCCGTTGCCAAGCCAGATCTGGGCGTCGTCGACACCCCAAAGATCGGCGACGGCGGCGGTGAGATCGGCGTGGGCGGCTTTCGGGTACGAGTTGACGGTCGCGGCGGTCTCACGGATCGCCACGGCGGCCGCTGGCGAGGGGCCGTGTGGGTTCTCGTTCGAGGCGAGTTTGACGAACTCCGAGGGATCACGCCCGAGTTCGCGGGCGACTTCCTCGATACCTCGACCCGCCTCGTAAGCGACGTGATCGGACAGGTCGCGCGGTTGCATACGGCAACCCTGTTTCCGATGGCTCTTAAGAGTGCTTACCTGTCGTCGGCCCGGTCGTCTCCCGGCGGACGCCCGAACTGTCGTGGGATTTCGTTAGGAACCTAACAATGTAGATAGAACGGGTGAGATGATTGTCGCTCTAGAACAGCACAATGGCCAGCGAGCGAGACAGTTACCGCGACCACAATGGGAGTGGGAGCCGGGGAACGGAACAGAGCGGCCAGTCGACTCGCACACCGATCGCACGGGCGTCTTGCGATCGGGTGTGCACTGACGTTCAGTGGCTACTATAGAGACCGACGGTGGCGCGGCACTCGTCCGCATCGAACCGATCTCCGATGCGCTCGTGGAGTCGGCAATGAACGTCCTGCCCGAGCCGTGGCTCGCCGACACGGACGGCCAGCAACTCATTCAGTGGGTCGTGTACGCGTTCGTCGAGGAAACCGATCCGGCACAGCCAACGGCCACTCGCGTCGAGCGCGATCGATCGCCCCACGGATCGAACGGGGATGAGCGCGGTGATGCTCCGACAGCTCTGTACGACCAGTCTCTATCGGGACCGATCGGGCGTTCCAAACGCACAGCTGCAGGCAGACCTCGAAACCATCCAGCGCCTGGCGGCAGAGGCGGCGAGCTAACGTCTCCCCAGTAGCGATATCGGAGTCCAACTGGCGTCCGTCGCTTCGAACTGCGCGCTCAACAGCGCCGCCGACACGGAACAGCAGTCTGTGATGAGTACGCGGCGTCGATCGGCTCCAGGTGTTCATCCCGATCGGGCCGTATCACTGTTCGACGGCGGCTTCAACGATCGCGATCTCTGTCAGTCCGTACAGCTCGGAGACGATCTCGTCGATGAGCTGGTCAGTGCGATCGAGTTCGTCGGCCCGTGTTTTGGTCTCGGTGTAGCTCGTCAGTCCGTCCTCGACGTCTTCGATCGCCGGGAGGGTGGGTTTTCGGTGGCGATCGATCGGCTCACGGCCGAGTACTCGCTGCGTGATTTCGCGGGTGGGGACACTGACGAGGCGGCCGATCGTCACCGGAACCGGCTCGACCGTTGTGAAGAGACCGCCGTCGAATCGTACTGACGTGCCGATCGAAACGGACGGAGCAGTTATCAGTTTGTATCTGTCTCAACGGACCAGTGCAGTGACCAGATTAGTCGTCGTCGAGAAGTTCGATCCCGCGTTCGACGACGGAATCCGTAATGAACAGGCTCGTTTCGTGTTGTAACGCCCGCATTCGTTCGATAGCACTCGATCGGTCGATTTCGTTGCGTCCACACGCCAGCGCGATGAGACCGATCGAGCCGTGAACTCGATACCGGCGTCCGTCGCCGCACATCGGGCGTCAAGGTCATCAGTCAGAAGTGTTGCATCCTCCTCCGAGGCAACGGTTATTGCGGCGATTTCACCGGCGTCGAGGTCGCTGTCGTGCCACTCCGAGTCACCACTGGCTTCGACGAGTTCGTAGTCGATCGTCGCAAGTTCGGGGGGCACTCCGCCAGCGCGGAGTTCCTCGTACACGGTAGCTGGAACGAGTACCGTGTCGAGCACAGCGAGCACGTTGAGAGAATCACTCTCGGCGAGGTGGATCAGTGGGCCAGCGTCGGCGACGGCGACGATCACGCATCGAGTCCCCACCGAACGTCTTCTGTGACGGCTTTAACCTCCCGCTCTGCACGTTTGACCTGGGTTGTCCCGACGAGCGCAACTGCCTCGTCGCGTGTGAGCTCGTCGTTCAGGTATCGAGTGAGGACGAGCTCCTGCCACAGGTCTTCGACACCGCGCTCAAGTGCCTGTTCGAGCACTGCAGATTCGGGGATATCACGTGCGTCTGCGATCTCCTGAACGCGCTCTGTGAGGTCGACGGCCATAGCTAGCGGTTTGGCACTGAGTCACTTAACTCTCTCTGACAGGGTCGATTGTGGACAGCGCGTGGGACGATCGGCAGGCTGTCACCGATCGGCAGTCCGGTATTACTGGCCATCCCAATGGCCGTGTCTACTGTTCGACGGCAGCCTCGACGATCGCGATCTCCTCCTCTGTCAGTCCGTACAGTTCGTAGACGATCTCGTCGATGAGCTTCCGTCCGATCGAGTTCGTCGGCCCGGGCTATGGGTTCAATGTCGCTTGCCAGTCCGTTGCCCCCGTCTTCGATTGCTGTGGGTGGGGGAGGCGATCGATCGGCGAGTCCGTTTTGGTGGCCGTCTCGCGAACATCGACGACGACGCCAGTCTGATCGAGGCCGACCAGGAGCACACACCGTGGTGAGACTCCGAAATCAGTCCACGTCAAGCTGTTTCAGTGTCCCACCAGCGTCAAATTTCGGGAGCGGTCCCTCGTCGATCGCAGTCGCACCTAGTCTGACAGCCCGATCCAGTTCCGTCGGTGTGGGGTCGATATCGAGATCACTGATAATCGCCGCGAGCGATCCGGCGACAACTGGCGTTCCAAAACTCGTCCCATCTTGGAGAATCGGCTCTGCGGAGGATCCGACAGGATGGTGAACGGGTGCAAGCACAGCCGGTACAGCGTTGTGAAGCGAGACGTTCCCTCGCCACGGGTACTCATACCGGTACTCCGAACAGTGATCGTCTGGGGTACATCTCCGTTGTCCACAGAACGGTCCGTAGAGACCATCGTTGCGGACCCAGTACTGCCCTGACTCTGCAGTCACTGCTAAATCGTTTCGACAACGGGCAACGAATCCGCCGACGCCGATCGTTCCATCAACGAGTGCCGGACAGTGAACCGCACGCGGATCGTCTCTCTCCCGATTCCCTGTTGCGGCGACGACTGCCGTTCCCGCTTCGATCGCTAGTCGGGTCTCGTCTGCAACGCGGCAGTGGCCGCCACAGTCACCGTTCGGTTCTTCGTGGTGATGGATCCCGACGGAGAGGTTGAGAAGGTCGACACCGTGACGGGACGCGTTCGCAATCGCCTGCACATAGTCTCCCCGTCTCGCTGTTCCGTTCGCTGCAATGATTCGATAGCAGTTGAAAATTGCATCGGGTGCGACGTAGCTACAGAGTTCGAGCACATCACTGCCGTGGTTGGTCGTATCCGGCTGTGTGGATGCGATGTAGTTCTCCCGTCTGTCGATCTCAAACGCGTCTGCAACCTCGTCGCTCGGTTTGAACAGCGAATCAACGATCCCGACACGGACGGACTGCCCCCTGTGTTCCGACTGGGGAACGTTGAGTGTCCGTGTATACGATTCGAAAACGAACTGCCGTAACCCTATGACCGAGTCAAACGCCGGCGGGAGTGCCCGTTTCCCTCGTCAAGTGTTCGAACGTCATCACGCTCGATCTCGATTGATTTCAGCCCATCAAGTTCACAGAGCGTCTCGATCGCTGACTCGGGCGCAGTTACCCGGACTGTTGCCCGGCCGAGCGTCGCTGCAACTGTAAACCCGGTCTCCTCGATACGAGTCACGAACTCGTCTCGATCGCCAGCAACACCGAGCAGAAGCGTTACCTCGTCGTCACTACTGCTGTCACGCAGCGCCTCGACTTCTGCGTCGATGTACTCCAGCATACTGTTATCATGTTTCGTCGGACGACATGAAGGTTACGCAGCGATCGGGCCGTGTCTACTGGTCGACAGCGTCTTCGACGATCGCGATCTC
>SL_4KL_010_BRINEDRAFT_10000192_pt1 | contig 29301 bp, 28 predicted proteins | sample SodLak_010_BRINE_2_FD_10664 | JGI IMG/M metagenome (IMG submission 10664) | reverse complement strand
AACGCGACGACGCCGAGAACACGAACGTCGCCGAGCGGCGGCACGTCGCGGCCGCCATCGCGCGACGGGACGCGTCCTATGAAGCCGCGAAGGGACGGCTCGCGGCGCTCTGTGAGGATTTCGGCGTGGCGCTTGAGACGCCGCCGACGGAACACCCGTCGTTCATCGATGGCCGGGCGGCCAGCGTCGTCATCGACGGCGAGTGCGTCGGCGTGATCGGCGAGATACACCCGGCGGTGCTCGTCGAACACGACCTCGAGGTGCCGGTCGCCGCCTTCGAATTCGAGCTCGACGCGCTCCGCTAACTCGGTCGTAAGCGGCAAGGGGTGGCGGACAGGCGGACACGTGGGCGGACCCGTGATGGCGTGTCGCACGACCGCCTTGACCACCACGGGGCGTCGATCAGCGCATGGGCGGGATGGCCGCGTCTTCGGATATGAACCCTCGGCCGTGGCGAGGGGTAACATATGGCCTGGATGCCGACGAGGACGAAAGCGTTTCCCGGACCGGCCGCGACCGCACGGGTATGCGCATCGCCGTTCCCAACAAGGGACGTCTTCACGAACCGACGCTCTCGCTTCTCGAACGGGCCGGGCTCCACATCGAGGAGACCGCGGACCGCCAGCTCTACGCCGACACCGTCGACCCGGACGTAACCGTCCTGTTCGCGCGGGCGGCCGACATCCCCGAATACGTCCGCGATGGGGCGGCTGACCTCGGGATTACCGGCCTCGATCAGGCCCACGAGTCGGGCGGGGTCGCCGAGGACCCGGAGACCGCCGACGCGGACGAGCTCGTCGACCTGTTGGATCTCGGCTACGGCAGCTGTCGGCTCGTGCTTGCGGCCCCGATGGACGGGCCGATCGGGACCGTCGAGGATCTGGATGGGGGGACCATCGCGACCGAGTTTCCGACCGTCACTGAGGCGTACGTGGCACGGGCAGGCGTCGACGCCGACGTGGTCACCGTGACCGGCGCGACGGAGCTGACCCCGCACGTCGACATGGCCGACGCGATCGTCGATATCACCTCGACGGGAACGACGCTCCAGGTGAACCGCTTGGCCGTGATCGACGACGTGCTCGACTCCTCCGTGCGGCTGTTCGCCCGCGGGGACGTGCTCGACGAGCCGAAAGTCGACCAGGTTCGGACGGCTTTCGAGTCCGTCCTCGCGGCCGACGGCCGTCGCTACCTGATGATGAACGCCCCGAAGGCGCGTCTCGACGAGGTGAAGGACGTGATTCCGGGGCTCGGCGGCCCGACGGTGATGAACGTCGAAGCGGACGAGAACGGAAACGGGATGGTCGCGGTCCACGCCGTCGTCGACGAACGGGACGTCTTCGAGGTGATCGCGGAGCTGAAAAACGTCGGTGCGAGCGGGATCCTCGTGACGGAGATCGAGCGGCTGGTCGGATAAAGCCGGCCGGGTCGACTCCAAAGGCTTTCACCGGCGAGCCCGTACCGAGACCATGTCGCAATCGTACTCCCTGGCCCTCCTCGAAGACACCACCGTCACCCCGGAGCGCCTCGAACGGCTTGCAGCACGTGTGGACGCCGAGGAGAGCGAGACATCGCTCGTGGTCCGAACGCCGATCACCGACGAGCCGCTCGCCTCGGTGCCGGCCGCGACCGCGACGGACGTGTCGACGGCGGTGGAACGGGCCCGCGAGGCGGGCGAGGGTTGGGCGGCGACGCCGGTTGAGGAGCGAGCCGAGGTCATCGAGCGGTTCGGCGACCTCGTCACGGCGAACCGCGAGGAGCTACAGGACGTGGTGCAGCTCGAAACGGGGAAAGCGCGCATCCACGCGTTCGAGGAGCTCCTCGATGTCCCCGCCACCTGCTCGTACTACGCCGGTACGGCCGCGGAGGAGATCGCTGACGACCCGCGGGACGGGGCGTTTCCGCTGGTTTCGGACGCCGTCGTCACACACGATCCGCTCGGCGTCGTGGGGGTGATCTCCCCGTGGAACTACCCGCTGACGCTCTCGATGACCGACGCCATACCCGCGCTCATGGCGGGCAACGCCGTCGTGTGCAAGCCGGACGAGCGAACGCCGTTCGTCGCGCTCGCGCTGGCCGAGTTGCTGGAGGAGGCGGGGCTCCCGGCGGACGTGTTTCAGGTGGTGACCGGCGAGGGGTCGACCGTCGGCCCGGCGCTCATCGATGCGGTNGAGTATGTCGCGTTCACCGGCGGCACGGAGACGGGGAGGGTCGTCGCCGAACGGGCCGGGCGCAACCTCATCGGCTGTTCGCTCGAACTCGGCGGCAAGAACCCGTTCATCGTCTTAGCGGACGCGGACGTGGCCGACGCCGTCCGCGGTGCCGTGAGGACGGCGTATGCGAACGCCGGACAGCTCTGTTTGGCTCCCGAGCGGATCTACGTTGCCGAAAGCCGGTATGCGGAGTTCCTCGATGCGTTCGTCGAGGCGACCCGGTCGCTGACGCTCGGGCACGCGTTCGAGTACGGCCCCGATGTGGGCTCGCTCATCGACGAGGCGCATCGTGATCGTGTCGACGACTTCGTACAGGGGGCGGTCGAGGACGGCGCGACCGTGGTCATCGGCGGGAACGCGCGACCGGACATCGGCCCCTCCTGGTACGAGCCGACCGTCCTCACCGACGTCGACCCGGATGCGCGGATCGCCTGCGAGGAAACGTTCGGCCCCGTCGTCATCGTCACGCCGGTACGCGACGAGGCGGAGGCGATCGAGCGCGCGAACGACTCGTCGTATGGATTGAACGCGAGCGTCTGGACGGCCGATCGCGACCGCGGGCGGGCGGTGGCGCGGCGGATCGACTGCGGGACCGTCTGCGTCAACGATGCCTTCGTCGTCGGCTGGTCGGCGGTCGACGCGCCGATGGGCGGGATCGGTGACTCCGGGCTCGGCCGCCGCCACGGTCCCGAGGGGATCGAGCGGTTCCTCGCCGTGCGAACGGTCGCGACGTCGCGCGTCGGGCCCCTCACGTTCCCGTCGGCCCTCCCGATGGACTGGGTCGCTCGGCTCGTGAGCGGTGGGTTGACGCTGAAGCGGCGGATCGCGCGACGACTCCGGTGAGCGAAAGCGAATAGCGCCGTCCGAGTGAACGAGGTCCGTGGGTGGATCGTGCCGCGTCAGGCGTCTCCGATCAACGCGACCTTTTCGGCCCGCGTCAGCGACTTGATCGCATGTTCACGGGACATCGCCGCCGATCGCGAGTGGAACGACTCGACGTACCGGAGCGTCACCGGCGTCCGTCCACGGGTGTATTTCGCCCCGCGCCCCTCGTTGTGTTCGGCGAGCCGTCGCCGGACGTCCGTGGTGTAACCCGTATAGAGGGAGCCGTCCGAACACGCGAGGACGTAGACGTGATGGTCGGCGTCGGCGTCGAGGTGGCTGCCACCGGTCACGGCCGGCACGTCGGCATCGAGGTGGGACACGTCTACGGCTCCGTGAGCGGAGATAAAAACGATGCGGGACGCGAACCAGCGCCGGCGGCCGATCATCGGATACGGCCGACGAGGCCACCCGTGGGTCGGTTCCGGGACGGTTCGTGTTGTGCCGATCGGTGGCCTGTCGAGGGCGACACCGATCATGGCGGTTCAGTTTTGAGTGCGGGTGCGTTTTCGTGCCACTTCGGCGATTCCCGCGTTCGCGGCACAGGCGGGGCAGGCGTTGAGTGCCCCGAACTCGTCCGCGAACACGCGGGCGAAGCGGTCCGAGACGTGCGACCCGCAATGGTCGCAACTTGGCATGTTGGACCGGCATCCACCGCTGCCGGCAATACCAGTAGGGGACCGAGTAACAAATACCCTTGCTCGCCGCCCATCCGCGCGGGTTTTCATCGCCTCGCCCGATCGCGAGAAACGGTCGATCCGAGCCGTCGCTATCGCCACGATCTCCCAAGAAGTATCAATATGCAGAACATACGTTCGAACCCGTCGCAGGCTCCACTTCAAATCCGCCGATCGGACGGGGAACCCGTGCGCGGGCGACCGCGCTTCCGAGGTGATTCCGCGTCCGACTCGCGGTCAGGGCCGTCCGAACACCCGGTTCGCCTCCGGGAATGATCGGTCGTTCTCAAAACATTTATATACGACGTGTTGTGAGGCGGTCCACAGACCGGTCGTACGACGCCCCTCGCGGGCGAATTCAGGAACGCTTATAAACAGGGAAGGGATATTTTCGACTGCATGGCAGACCTCATTGTCAAAGCGGCCGTCAAGGAAGCGCTGGACGACAAGAACGTTGCCTCGGACTTCTACGAGGCGCTGGATGAAGAAGTCGAAGAGCTGCTCGCGGACGCCGCTCGACGCGCTGAGGCCAACGACCGGAAGACGGTCCAGCCCCGCGACCTCTAAACCGGGCAACCCCGTTTCTTATTTCCACTATCGACCGCAGAGCGGCTGCGACGGAGCACGTGAGCGGTGCGGATCCGCTATACCGACGGGTCACCCATCCAGCACCTCGACGCCGTCCTCGGTGCCGACGTAGATCCGATCGGCGAGCCCGATGAAGAGGCCGTGTTCGATCACGCCCGGGGTCCGTGCCAGCGTCGTCGCCACCGTCTCCGGCGACTCGATCGCGCCGAACGCACAGTCGAGCACGAGATGTCCGTTGTCGGTGACGACCGGTCCGTCCTTGTGGGCCGCCGACCTGAGCGTCGGCTCGCCGCCGGCGGCTCGTACCGTTCGGGCGACGGTCGCACGCGCGCTTGCAAGCACCTCGACGGGAACCGGGCGGTCGAGCACGTCGGCCCGTTTCGACGGGTCGACGACGACGAGGAACCGGTCGGCGGCGGCCGCGACGACCTTCTCGCGGGCGTGTGCGGCCCCGCCCCCCTTGATAAGCGCGCCGTCGGCGACCTGATCGGCGCCGTCGATGGCGAGGTCGATCCCCCGTCGCCGTCGGCCGTGCCGGCCGCACGGGAGGATTCGGGGGCGAACAGATCGTCGAGGTCGACGAGCGGGATCCCACACTCCCGGGCGAGTTCGCGGCTCGCAAACGAGGTGGGGACGCCCCGAACGTCGAGGCCGGCGTCGACACGGCGGCCGATCGCCCTGATCGCGTGGGCCGCCGTCGACCCCGTGCCGAGTCCGACGACATCGCCGTCGCGCACCGCCTCGGCCGCGGATTCACCGGCCCGCCGCTTCGCCGCCTCGTCGCCCCCGCTCGTCTTCATGCCGGGGTGTGTGTGCGGCGGGATCGAAAAGCTGTCGCTGCCGGGACGGCAGGGAACCGGAGCGGGGCCGACAAAGGAAAGCAGGGGACTGGAGCGGGGCCGACACAGGAAAGCAGGGGACTGGAGCGGGGCTGACACAGGAAAGCAGGGGACTGGAGCGGGACCGACGCCGGACGACAGGGGAACAGCGACTGGTTAAAGCCGGTCGAGGATCGCCTCCGCGTCGTAGGCGAGCGAGATCTCCCTCGACCGACCCCGACCCTCGACGTCGGCATAGGCGGTTTCGATCACGCCGAGCCGGTCGAGTTTGTTGATGATCTCGGAGTAGCGGGTGTAGCCGAGGTCCGTCTCGGCCTGGAACGCCTCGTACACCGGGCCGGCCCGCTCGCCGTCGTGTTCGGCAAGGACACGGACGAGCGCGCGTTCGGACGCCGAGAGCCCGCGGAGCGACCGCGACAGGTGAACGTATTTCGATTTATCATAGGCGGATTCGACGTCCTCGGCGACGATCGACCGTGAAGCGCGCATCTCGGCGTTGAGCCCCGCGCGCCGCAGGAGGTCGATCCCCACGCGGAGGTCGCCGCTTTCGGCGGTGAGGTCGGCGACCAGCTCCAGTTCGGTCGGCTCGATCACCCCATCGTGGAACCCACGGGCGGCCCGCTCGGTGAGGATGTCGTAGATCTCCGTCGCATCGTACACCGGGAAGTAGACCTCCTCGGGGCGGAAGACCGACTGCACCCGGCCGTCGAGTTCGTCGATCGCATCGAGCGAGAGGTCCGAGGAGACGATGATGACGCCGATCTTCGCGCCCGAGTGCGCCTCGTGGGCGCGGAGCAACGAATAGAGGGTGTCGGACGCCTCGTTCTCATAAAAGAGGTAGTTCACGTCGTCGAGCGCGACAACGAGCACCTCGTCGTCGTCGACGAGCTGGTCGGTTATCTGCCCGAAGAGCTTCTTAAACGAGATGCCGGATGACGGCGGCTCGTAGTCGAATATCCCCTCGAACAGGCGGGAGAAGACGGCGTAACGCGTCGAATCGACCTGACAGTTCACGTGGACCGTCCGAACCTCTGTCCGGGTGCGAAGCTCCGAAAAGAGCTTTTGAACGGCGGTGGTCTTGCCGGTCCCGGGCGGCCCCCGAACCATCGTGTTCAGCGGGCGGGACCCGCGGACCGCGGGTCGGAGGGCGTATTTGAGGCTCTCCAGTTGGCTCTCGCGGTGTCTGAACGTCTCCGGGACGTAATCGATCTCAAAGACCGACTCGTCGCGGAACACCGATTCGTCCCACGAGAGCATATCGCCGTCGGCGTCCCGGGTCATACGAAACAAACCTCACGCCGTGCACTTAACCGTTCCCCGGATCGGAACTGAAACCGACCGGCAGCGGCGCGGTACCTGTGGCGAACGGGAGGGACACGTTCACTACCGGGACGCTCGTCGGGTGGAGCGTTCACGCGCTGTCACGGGTTCGGCGGTTCGATCCTTCACGCGCTGTCACGAGTTCGCCGGTCCGAACGTTCGAGGACGGTCACGTACCGCGTGAGCGAGCGATGAACACGATGAGCGAAGGTTCCGACGACGGCCCAGCCCGCCTCGCGGGCCGGTTCACGCCAGTCACGGTCGGCGATGAGCACTGCTCGGGGTGCGACACGTGCCGCCTCGGCGAGCGCGCCGCCGACGAGGTCGGCCAGTTCGTGGCGGGCGACCTTCGACTGTCTGCCGTATGGGGCGTCGAAGACGACGCCGTCGACGGCGTCATCGGGAAGTCCGAGCGCCGTGGCGTCCCCACGGGCGACGTGCCAATCGACCGTCGAGGCCGGCCCGAGGATCGCCCCGAGGTTCTCGCGCGTCCCGCGCGCCATCTTGAACTGAGCGTCGAACGCGAGGACGTCGCTTCCGGCGAGGCCGGCCTCGATGGGTAACCCTCCCGTTCCACACATCGGATCGAGGACGGTCCGACCGGGGGCGGCCCCCGCGAGGTTCACGCACGCTCGGGCGTCGACGGGCGCCATGCTTCCCGGCTGAAAGAACGGCCGGTCCGTCGGCCGAGGGGCGAACTCCCGGTCCGGTTCGACCGCGACCCAGCCGAGCGCACAGCACGACGCCCGCCCGCCGTCGGCGCCGGGGACGGCGTCATGGGTGACCCGTCGACCGCTCGAAAAGAGCGCTCGAAGGACGTGATCGGGGTCCTCGAGGTCGACGGTGAAGCCGCGGTCGACGAGGACCGATCCCAACGCCCGCTCGGCGGCCGCCGTCGAGACGTCGGCCGTGTTGCGGACGTTTCTGGCGCGGACGGCGACCGTGCCCGAGCGGTCGATCGGCGCGGTGCGCAGGAGGGCGACGGCCGCGTCGAGGTCGACATCGGTTTGACCGATCGCCTCGTGAGCGCCGCGGGCGTAAGCGAGCCTTCCAAAGCGGGGACGTATCGATCCCGCCCGGGCGACCCCGGGTGCGAGCAGTTCGACCGCGGTTGCCGCCGTCGCTGCCTCCGCCGCGGCGAAGGCGTCGGCATTCCCCGCAAGTTCGACCCAGTACACGACGAACGTCGGCACAGGAGCGAAAAGAGCGTGACGGTCCGCCCGCTTCGTGCCATCCGTGTGAGCGTCCCCAACCAACCTTTTTAACCCGTTGTGTCGAGTACGTATTCAGCAATGGCCGACCCGAAGGACTCGATCACGATCGAAAACGTCGTCGCCTCCACCGGGATCGGGCAGGAGCTCGACCTCCAAAGCGTCGCGATGGACCTGGAGGGCGCAGACTACGACCCCGAGCAGTTCCCCGGTCTCGTCTACCGCACGACCGACCCGAAGTCCGCCGCGCTCATCTTCCGGTCCGGAAAGATCGTCTGTACCGGCGCGAACTCGACGGAGGCCGTGCACGCCAGCTTGAACATCGTCTTCGAAAAGCTCCGCGAACTGCAGATCCCGGTGGAGGACGACCCCGAAATCACCGTTCAGAACATCGTCACCTCCGCGGATCTGGGCGAGGATCTGAACCTCAACGCGATCGCGATCGGGCTCGGGTTGGAACACATCGAGTACGAGCCGGAGCAGTTCCCGGGGCTCGTCTATCGGCTGGATGAACCCGAAGTGGTCGCCCTGCTGTTCGGTAGCGGGAAGCTCGTGATCACCGGCGGGACCGAACCGGCGGACGCGGCCGCGGCCGTCGACCACATCGTCGAGGAGCTCGGCGGACTCGGCCTGCTCGGATAGGCCGCGACCACGCCGACCGGGGGTGCCCGCCCGCCTCGCGTTTTCGAGGGGACTTTTAGCTGCGATCACGTAGGTCGACCATGCTCTTACAGACGGTCTCGCCGATCCAAGTCCTCGGGACGGTCGTCCTCTTTGCGATCTTTCTCTCGATCACCGCCCATCTCGCCGCGCGCAACGTCCTCGGGGCGGTCGATCCCCGCCGTGCGCTCTACGTCGGCCCGCTGCCCGCCGTGGTCGGCGTCGTCGGCGGGGCCTTCTCGCTGCCGGCGTTCCTGACCGTCCCGCTCGCGCTCGCGCTCGACGCCGCGATGTTTCACTGGAGCTACGGGCGTGAGCGACGGGTGACCCTCGCGATGACGGCCATCCACGTCGTGATCACGGTGCTTCTCGGCGTGGTGATCGGCGGGGTGATCCTCCTGTTTGCGACCCGGCCGACCTGAGCCCTCGCGGGAGCAACTCAGGGGGTCGGCGGTGACCCGTCGTAGGCGTCATGGTCGCCGTAGAAGTTGAGCATCGCGAACTTCAGCTTGTCCGGGTCGACGTCGATCAACTCGTCGCGCTCCTCGGGGGGAAACGCGCCACGGACCGAGTATTTCCCCATGTCGGCGTTCGTGTAGCGCCGATCCGCGAGGATCCGGACGCCGAAGTCTTCGGGGCCACGGATCACCCGTCCCAGCGCCTGGCGCGTCTTGCGGATCGTCGGGATCTCGACGGCGTAGGACCAGCCGGGATCGCGATCGCGTTCGGCAAACGCGCGGTCGTAGGCGTCCTGAACCGCCTCCATCCGGTCCGAGAGGTGTGGATACGGCACGCCGACGACGACGACGGTTCGGGCGTCGTCGCCGTCGAAGCTCACCCCCTCCGCGAGCGTGCCCCACAGGGAGGTAAAAAGCGCCGCGTTGTCGTGTTCGACGAACTCCCGGCGGAGCCGCTCCTCGTCCTCACCCGATCCATCGAGGAGGAGCCGACCGAGCCCCGCCGCGGCGAGGGTGTGGCCGGCGTCGCCATCGACAGCGGACCCGCCGCCGGGGGGAACTCGCGAATCCCCCATGCCGGTGAGCCGCTCGTGATACCGCTCGGCTTCCGCATAGGAGGGGAAAAAGACGAGCGTGTTGCCCGGGGTGAATCGGATCGCGTCCCGGAGCAGGGACCCGACCGTCTCCTGTGTCGCCGGGTCGTTGCGCGCGGAGGCGAAAAGCGGCGGCGTGTCGACCGCGAACGTCCGGCGGTTCGCCTCCGGATAGGCCATCCCGTAGGCCAACGTCGCGACGTCCTCCAACCCAAGCACCTCCGTGGTCACGTCGAACGGCCGCAACGTCGCGCTCATCAGCACCGAGGCGGCGACCTCATCGAAGAGCGCGCTCGTTACCTCCCGCGGGATGCAGGTATAGAGCTCGGCCCGGCCGTACACCTCGTCGGTGCCGCCGTCACGACGAACGGAGACGACGGGATACTGCCCGAGCGCCGTCCCCTCCGACATCCACGTAGAGATGAACCGCGCGGCCTGCAACGTCTGACACTCCGTGCGGCTCGTCGTCTCCCCGTCTCGATAGCGCCGCTCGTACTCCTCGTCGATCGCCCGACCGAGTTGGATCGCGAGCTCCGTTTCAACGTCGATGCCGGCGCCCTCGTATCCCTGGAGGAACGCGAGCGTGAGGTCGTCACGGCGGTCCTCGTTGGCGATGGCGACGTCCTCCCAGTTCTCGCCGACCGTCTCGCGAGCGCCGAACCCGAGCGCGTCGTCGTAGGTTTCGACAAGCGCGTCACGGAAGGCGCGAATGACGTTTTCGGCCGGTTCGGCGCGCGAGTCGTCGCTGTCGGTGAGCTCCTCGATGGCGGCATCGAGCGTTCGCTCCGTCAGCGTCCGGGTCGCGTGATCCCGCGCGGCGTCCTCGACGTTGTGTGCCTCGTCGAAGACGGTGATTATCTCGGAGGGGTCGCGGTCGATCCAGCGGAAGAACTGCTCGCGGATGTTCGGATCAAGCAGGTGGTGGTAGTTACAGACGACCAAGTCGACGCCCTCCATCCCCTCTTTTAAGAGTTCATACCCACAGAGTTCGCGTTCATCGGCGTACGCATAGACGTCATCCGGTGTCCGGACGTCCTCGAAGAGCCAGCGGAAGAACTCGTCGGTGTCACGCGTCAGGTTGTTTCGGTAGTGCGCACAGATGTTCGCCGCCTCGGTGTCCGCGAGCGAGGATTCCAACTCGTCGAGTTCGTCCATGATCGCCTCGCGGGCCTCGGCCGCGCTTGCGTCGCCCTCGCGGCTCGCCGCGAGCAGTTCGCGTTGACGTGCCTCAAGCTCGCGGACGTCGCGTTCGGTGCCGGCGACCTCGCGGGTGGTGTCCCGGAGGGTCTGACACTCCTGGTAGTCCACATCGATGTGGCACATCGACGCCTTCCCGCGGAAGACGACCGCGCGGATCGGCTCCGTGCGCGTGATCGCCCGGGCGTCCTCGACGAACTGGCGCATCTGCTGGTGGACGTTCGTCGTGATGACGACCGTCCGGTCGTGTTCGCGGGCGTGTTCGAGCGCGGGAACGAGCGCCGAGAGGGTCTTGCCCGTGCCGGGGGCCCCCTCAAAGAGGACGTCCTGCCCGCGGGCGAGCGCATTGGCGACCCTGTCCATCGCCTCGCGCTGGTTCGGATACGGTTCCTCGTACGGGAAGAACCGCAGGAACGACGACTCTGACACGGGGATGAGTTCGGCGGCTTCCGCTAAAAGGGATAGGGTACCTCGGTCAGTAACCCACGACTGAAGTCGTGGGCTTGTCAGTGGACTCCCCTTCTACCGTCGAACTGACGGAGGCGTGGAAATCGCCGTTCAGGCTCAGCATCCCTGACGTTAGCGCACACTGACAGAGTGCGCCTCCACTCGAAGACTTCTGCCCCGAGTGGAGTCTCTTCAAGAGTTTGCGAGCGATGTTCTTGCTCGCATTATAATCCGCGTTCAGTTCGTACTCGCACTTTTGACACACGAACTGGTGTTTCGACCGTCGATTAGACTCGTGGGTAAACCCGCACGACGAACACCGCTGACTCGTGTACGCTGGACTCACTTGTTCAACCTCAATGCCGTGCTCTTCGGCTTTGTACTCGACGTACTGGTACACGCGTCGAAAGGCCCATGCGTGGAAGCGTTTTGCACCCACCACCCGGTCACGAATCCCGGTCAGATTCTCGAACACGATATGCGTACAGCCGTGTTCACGCGCTTCTTCGAGAATCTGGTTCGAAGCACGGTGGAGCTCGTCCTGCATCCAGCGGTGTTCGCGGTCGTTCATCGACTGAATCGACAGGTGGGCTGACCGCGTACCCGTCTGTTGCATCGACCCGCGAGTCTTCTCGAACTCTCGGCGTTGATGAGTCATCTCGTCAGCGTTCCCTATGAACGCCCCTGTTGAAGTCACGGCGAGCGAGCCATCCACGTTTAGGTCAACGCCAAGGACTGTTCTGTGCTTGGTGTCGGAAGAATCAGTTGTAGATTGCTCGTCGGTTTCAATTCGGCGCAACCGTGCGTGGAGATAGAACGACTCTGAGAAACGGTCGTACTGCAACGTGGACATACGGAACTCGTAGTCTTCGTTCAGCAGGTACTCGCCAATTGGTGTTCCCTCCGGCTCGGTGGGAATCACGTAGTCGCACTCGACGCGACCGTTCACCGTGGAGAGCGAGACGTGGTCGCGGTGGAACGTCGCAGAGCGTTTGTCGTAGACAACGCTCCACGCGTCGAAGTGCGGTTGACTCGTCTTGTCGCCTTTCTTAAGGCGAACGACACCGCTTTTGGTGGCCTCGATAGCACGTCGGATCCCTTTTTGCACGAGGTTCGCGGTCAACTCCGTCTCATTACGAAGTCTGTCGTAGAGGGCTTTCTCAGCCTTCTGTTTCGAGGTTACACAGTAGTCGTGTGGGTATCTCCACGCCCACTCTGCCGTCGTATTGGCACAGTGAAGGAACTGGTCTTTGGTTTGATGGAGGTCGTCGCACCGCTCTGTAGGTACGTCGAGTTTGACTTTGACGGTGCGAATCACGTCCTCCATCCGTATTTCACATGGTGAACTATTTTTTATAAATTCCACGACTGACGTTGGGGAGTCCGACTGCTATCGCTCGTAGATTGATTCGAGCCTTGTCGGATTCCTCCCACGAGTAAAGTCGTGGACTTCCTCCTTGCATTTCTGTGAAAGTGGTCGGGTGGCGTACCGAAAGCAGGGCCACACACCGACGCCGTCGCTCGACGGGTCGATGTGGGGCGAAAGAGCAGCGGTGGATGCCTTCGCCCCGCGTTTCGCGGGATGAAAGACGAGTATATATAGGTTTCGCAGATAACGCGGCGGAAGGCTCGCTGTTGCACGCAGTCGGTGATCGCCGCGAGGGATCGCGACTTCTTTTATTGGCGTGTGGCCAAACGTTCGGTAATGACGCGCTCGCCGCCGAGACACGCCGATCCGAAGGGGAACCCGTACGTGGAGTCGCCGTCGACCGACTTCGAGCCGGCCTCGTCGCTGTCGGCGGACGCGGCGGCCGAGCAGGCGGCGTTGCTCCGCGAGGCGATCCGCGAACACGACCACCGCTACTACGTCGAGGCCGACCCGCTGATCGAGGATTCGACCTACGATCGGCTCTTCGAGCGGCTTCAAGCGCTTGAGGAGGAGTTCGATCTCGCGACCGAGAACTCGCCGACGGGCCGTGTCGGCGGCGAGCCGCTCGACGCGCTGGAGACGGTCGAACACGTCGCCCCCATGCTGTCCATCGACAACGGTTCCGAGCCGGCGGCCGTCCACGAGTTCGACGACCGGGTCCGCTCGGGGGTCGCCGACGCGGGGTTCGACCCGGACCGTGTCGAGTACGTCTGCGAGCCGAAGTTCGACGGGCTCTCGGTCGAGGTCATATATGAGGACGGCGAGTACGTGCGGGCGGCGACCCGCGGGGACGGGCGACGGGGCGACGACGTCACCGAGCAGGTGCGGACGATCCGCGCCGTCCCCGGGAAACTTCGGGGTGATCCGCCGGCACGGCTCGCCGTCCGCGGCGAGGTGTTCATGCCCATCGACGCGTTCGAGGCACACAACGAGTCGTTGATCGAGCGCGGCGAGGAGCCGTTCGCGAACCCGCGCAACGCGGCGGCCGGGACCCTTCGACAGCTCGATCCCGGCGTCGTCGCCGAGCGACCCCTCGACGTCTTCTTTTTCGACGTGCTCGCGTGGGAAGGGGAGGGCGACCGACCGGGGACACACCGTGGGGAACTGGAGGCGTTCGATCGGTTCGGGCTCAAACGGACCGACCTGATCGAGGTCGTCGACGATGCGGAGGGGGCGATCGCCTATCGCGACGAGATCCTCGACCGGCGTGATCGGTTGAACTACGAGCTCGACGGCGTCGTGATCAAGGTAAACGACCGGGCCGCCTGCGAGGCGCTCGGGTCGACCTCGCGGGCCCCGCGGTGGGCGTTCGCGTATAAATTCCCGCCCCGAACCGCGACCACGACCGTCGAGGACGTCACGGTACAGGTCGGCCGAACGGGACGGCTCACGCCCGTCGCCGAACTCGCGCCCGTCGACGTCGGCGGCGTCACCGTCTCGCGGGCGACGCTGCACAACCCCGCGGAGATGGAGGCGCTGGGCGTGAACGTCGGCGACCGCGTCCGGATCTACCGCGCGGGCGACGTCATCCCCTACGTCCCCGAGGTCGTCGAGAAGCGGAGCGAAGGGACCTACGCGTTCCCCGAAACCTGCCCCGTCTGTGCGGCTCCCGTCGAACGCGACGGCCCGCTCGCGTTCTGTACGGGCGGGTTGGGCTGTTCGGTCCAGCTCGAACGGGCGGTCGAACACTGGGCCCGCCGGGACGCCCTCGACATCGAGGGGCTCGGCCCTGAACGCGTCGAACAGCTTCGGGAGGCCGGACTCCTCGATTCGTTGCCGGCCCTGTACGACCTCACCGTGATGGAGCTCGTGACCCTTGAGGGATGGGGCGAGCGGAGCGCCCGGAACCTGATCGACGAGTTGGAGGCGACAAAGCGGCCGCCGCTCGCGGAGTTCCTCGCCGGCCTCGGGATCCCGGACGTGGGCGCGACGACGGCCCGGACGTTGGCCCGGCACTTCGGCGACCTCGACGCCCTGCTCGATGCCGACGAGGATAGTCTCACGGAGGTCGACGACGTCGGCCCGGAGGTCGCCGCCTCGATCCGCGGCTTCCTCGACGCGCCGGAGAATCGGTCGGCGATCGAGGGGTTGCGCGAACGCGGTGTCGACCCGGAGCCCGTCGAGACGGGGGACGCGGGCGGGGAGGGGCCCGGTCCGGACGCCCTTGATGGGTTGACGTTCGTCTTCACCGGCTCGCTCGCCGTGGCCCGCCGCGAGGCACAGGACCTAATCGAGCGGTACGGGGCGAACGCGACATCGAGCGTCTCGGGCAACACCGACTATCTCGTCATCGGCGAAAGTCCCGGGCAGTCGAAACGGAACGACGCCGAGGCGAACGACGTACCCGTGTTAACGGAGGAGGAGTTCGCCGAACTGCTCGCCGAACACGGGATCGACTGGCCGCCGGAGGCGTGAAGCCCGCACGTTACGGCCGGCATGCGGCCCCATCCCGTCGAATAACGAAGACACAACCCTTTATCATCCGCCGGGAAAATCGGCACGCATGACCGCCATCGAGCTGTACGGCGTCACGAAGCAGTTCGCGGACGTTACGGCCGTGGATGACCTCGATCTGGCCGTCGAGGAGGGTGAAATCTACGGCTTTCTCGGCCCGAACGGGGCCGGTAAGTCGACGACAATAAACATGGTACTCGATCTCGTCCGGCCGACGACGGGGAACGTCACGGTCCTCGGCCGCGACGCCACCGCCGACAGCGTCGAGATACGGCGGCGAACCGGCGTGTTGCCCGAGGGCTTTAGCGTGTATAACCGCCTCAGCGGGCGAAAACACGTCGAGTTCGCGATCGAGTCGAAGGGGATCGACGCGGAGCCCGAGACGCTGTTGGAGCGCGTCGGGCTGTCGGCGGAGGCCTGGGACCGCAAGGCGGGCGGTTACTCGAAGGGGATGTGTCAGCGGCTCGCGCTGGCGATGGCGCTTGCCGGGGAGCCGGAGCTACTCATCCTCGATGAGCCGTCCTCCGGGCTTGACCCCGCCGGCGCGAAGGAAATGCGCGAGATCGTTCGCGCGGAGGCCGACCGCGGCGCGACCGTCTTCTTCTCCTCACACGTGCTCGGGCAGGTCGAGGCGGTCTGTGACCGTGTCGGCATCCTGCGCGACGGCGAACTCGTCGCCGAGGACTCGATCGAGGGGCTCCGCGACGCCGTCGGCGGCGAGGAAACGCTGGATATCGAGACCGCCGGCGTCGACGAGGACGCCCTCGAATCCGTACGGGCGCTCGACGGTGTCTCCCAAGTTGTCCGTGTCGAGGGGAGCGACCGGATCCGGGTGAACTGTGCGAACGACGTGAAGACCCGGGTTATCGCGACGCTTGAAGACGCCGGCGTCGGAGTGAGCGACTTCCACACGGAGGAGGCCTCGCTTGAGGACCTCTTCTTGGCGTACACCGAGGGCGACTCGGCGAGCCCGAGGGTCGGCGATGATGACGAGGAAGCCGCTGGAGGACCCGCCGACGGCGACGACGCCGAGGAGGCGGACGGAACGGACGAGAGCGATCCCACGGCGACGGCCGAGGAGGTGGACCGATGAGCCTCCAAGCGGTCGCAAAGAAGGACTTTCAGGATACCGTCCGCTCGCGGGCGATGGTCGTGTTGGTCGTGCTGTTTTCGGCGCTCGTCTCGGTGATGGCCTATGCGGTGCGCCCAGCCGGCGAGGGCCAGGGGTTCGAGACGGAGATCCTGTTGAGCTTCTTTGTCGGGCCGATACTGGTCACGACGCTGGTTCCCCTCGTCGCCGTCGTCATCGGATATAACGCGGTGAGCGGCGAGCGCGAGTCGGGCTCGTTGAAGCTGCTGCTCTCGCTGCCGCACTCGCGGGCCGACGTCGTCTTCGGGAAGGTGATCGGGCGGGCGGCCGCGCTCTCGCTCGCGATCGCGGTCGGCTTCCTCGTGCCGGCCGTCGTGCTCATCGCCATCCCCGTCGCGTTCAACCCCGGTGCGTTCCTCGGGTACACCGTCTTCGCGATGATCCTCGGCTGCGTCTTCGTGTCGATCGCGGTCGGCTGCTCGGCGGCGGCATCGACGCAACGCCAGGCGCTGATCGGCGGGATCGGGATCTACTTCGTCTTCGTGCTGCTGTGGGGAACGCTCACCGGACAGTTGTTGGGAGCGTTCGAATCCGTCATCGACCCGCTTCCGGTCTCGCTCATCCAGGTACAGACGTTCCTTGAGGTCGCCAACCCGAACACCGGGATTCAAGAGCTCGCGAACGCGTTCCTCGCCGATCAGCTGTTCGCCGGCGAGACGCGTAATCAACAGATCTCCGCGTCCGCGATGCTCGTCTTCTGGGCGCTCGCGCCGCCGCTCGTGGGGCTGTTGAAGTTCGACCGCGACGATCTGTAGGCCGCTCCCGCCGTTCGCTTATATACTCCACGATGGGCAGCTTATAAACAGCCGACCGGCCGGTTATAAACGCAGGCCAAACCGCCGCCGGCTACTCCGTCGCCGCCTCGATGGCGGCCTCCAGGTCCGCGACGATGTCGGCGGGGTCCTCGATGCCGACCGAGAGTCGGATCATGTCGCCGGTGACGCCCGCCGCCTCCTGTTCCTCTTCGGTGAGCTGTTGATGGGTTGTGGAGCCGGGGTGGATGATGAGCGTCTTCGCGTCGCCGACGTTTGCGAGCAGCGAGGCGAGTTCGGTGTGCTCGACGGTCGCCTTCGCGGCCTCGAAGCCGGCCTCCAGCCCGAAGGTGATCATGCCGCCGTAGCCGTCGTCGAGATACTCGGTCGCCTCCGCGTGCGTCTCGTGGCTTTCGAGACCGGGATAGTTCACCCAGGCGACGTCGTCGTGGGACTCCAGGTACTCGGCGACGACGAGCGCGTTCTCACAGTGACGCTCCATCCGCAGCGGGAGCGACTCCGTCTGCTGGAGCGTGTTCCACGCGTCGAAGGGGGCCTGCTGGTTCCCCAGGTCGCGAAGCCCGCGGGTGACGGCCGCGAAGGTGAACGCCGCGTCGCCGAACGTCTCGGCGAAGTTGATCCCGTGGTACGCGGGGTTCTCCTTGGCGATTTCAGGGAACTTCTCTGGGTATTCAGCCCACGGGAAGGAGCCGCCGTCGACGAGCACACCGCCGATGGTGGTGCCGTTGCCCGTGAGCCACTTCGTCGTCGACTCCCAGACGAGGTCCGCGCCGTGTTCGAGCGGGCGGCAGAGGTACGGGGTCGCGAAAGTGTTGTCGACGAACAGCGGGACGCCGTGGTCGTGGGCGAGGTCGGCGATCCGGCCGATATCGGGCGTGACGAGCGCCGGGTTGCCGATCGTTTCGAGATGGACGTAGGCGGTGTCCTCGTCGATCGCCTCCTCGTACCCGTCGTAATCGAGCGGGTCGACGAACCGGGTGGTGACGCCACGCCGCTCGACGGAATGGGTGAGGTAGGTGTAGGTGCCGCCGTAAAGCGCCGAGGAGGTGACGATGTTGTCGCCGGCGGACGCGAGGATGAACGTCGCCAGGTCGAGCGACGCCATCCCCGAGGAGGTCGCGATCGCGCCGACCCCACCCTCGAGGGAGGCGAGTCGCTCCTCCAGGGCGGCGTTCGTTGGGTTCATTATCCGCGAGTAGACGTTGCCGGCCTCCTCCAGCGCGAAGAGCCGTGCGGCGTGGTCGGCGTCGTCGAACACGTAGGAGGTCGTCTGATAGATCGGCGTCGCGCGGGCTCCGGTCGTCGGGTCGGGCGTCGAGCCGGCGTGGACACTACGCGTGCGGAACCGGTGGGAGGTGTCGTCGTCTTCGCTCATGGATGTACCTGCGCCCGGGACGCTCATAAAGCCGGCCGACACGGACGGAATCTACCGCTACCGTGGGCCCAGGGGGATCGCGACGGCCGCCGTGATTCAGGCGGCGTCGTAGTCGACGACCGGCCGGTCGACGTCGATACCGAGATCGGCGAGCGCCCCCGTCGCCGCCGTGATCGGGGCCGGGTCGGCGCGGTCGTGTGGATCGTCGGTTGCCGACGCGAAGCGGACGCGCCAGTCCGCATCGAGAACGACGGTCGCCCGACGCGAAATGTCCGAATGCGCCTCCCACCCCTCGGCCAGTAGATCGTACGACTCGGCGACCCCGCCATGGAAATCGGAGACGACCGGAAAGGGGAGGCCGTACCGGTCGGCGTACGCGAAACCGGCAAACAACGAATCGCCCGTGATCGCGACGACCGCGACATCGGGGTGATCCGCCCACCCTGCGTCACGAAGCGCGAGGAACTCGGCGGTCGGTGCTGGGACGAACGTCGCCGGCGCGAACGCGAGGACGACCGCCCGGTGGTTCTCGACGAGCCGAAACAGCTCCACCTCAACGGCCGCCCCGTCCGAGACGGCCGGGGCGATGAAGTCCGGGGCCGTCATGCCGCGTTCGATCATGCTCGTGGCTTCGCGGCGGGACCGATAAAAGGGCGGGCTCCGACTCGGGACGTCACCGGGTCGGTCCCGGGGGTGGACGTATCAATCGGGAAAACTGGGCTAGAAGACACTTAAGCGGTGACGACATACCTCCGCGTATGGAATCGATCGCGGCGACGTTGCTCGCGCTCGTCGGGAGCTACGGCGTCGTCGTCCTGCTGGCCGTGTTCGTCCTGGAGGGGGCGCTCGTCGGGAAGCTGATCCCGACGCGGACCCTCTTCGTCGCGGTCGTGATCGCCGTGGGCTCCGACGCGCTCGCGTTCCTTCCGGTCGTCGCGGCCGCCGTCGTCGGGGCGACGATCGGCCAGTGCCTGCTTTTCGTCTCCATCCGTCGATATGGGGTCGACCCGACGGAGGTGGACCTCATCCCCGTCACCGAGGAGCGGCTCGACGGGGCTGACCGCTGGTTCGACCGCTGGGGGTTGCCGGCCGTCGCGGTGACGAACGCGCTTCCGGGTGTTCGCGGGTGGCTCGCGCTCCCGACGGCGACGTCGTCGGTGTCGACGCCGCGGTTCGCCGTCGCCTCGTTGACCGGGACGGCGGCGTACGCGGGAGGTCTCGTTGCGCTCGCGGTGCTCCTCGACGGGGCGATCACCACNCTCGCNGGCGGCGCGCTCGCGTTCGCGTAAGCGCCNCCTGACGCGATAACCGGGGTCAACCAACGCCGATCACAACACCGTGCCGTGTTTCTTCTCGGGGAGGTCCTTCCGCACGTCCTCGTAGAAGTCGAACCGGGCGGCGAGCTCGGCACGCAGCGTCGAGGGCGGGACGATCTCGTCGATGACGACCTCGCTCGCCATCCGGTGTACGTCGATGTCACGACGGTACTCCTCGCGGAGGCGCGCCTCGGTCTCCGCGCGCTCGTCGGGGTCGTCGATCGCGGCGAGCTTTCGGGCGTACACGGCGTTGATGGCCGCCTCCGGGCCCATGATCCCGATCTCCCCGGAGGGTAACGCGATCGTGGATTCGGGGTCGTAGGCGGGCCCACCCATCGCGTAGATCCCCGCGCCGTAGGCCTTCCGGACGACGACGGTCTGTTTCGGGACCGTCGCCGAGGAGGTCGCGTAGATCAGCTTTTTGCCCTGTTCGAGGATGCCGTCCCGTTCGACCTGCGAGCCCGCCATGAACCCCGGTGTATCACAGAGGTATAACAGGGGGATCTCGTAGGCGTCACAGGTCCAGATGAACTCCGCGGCCTTCTCGGCGGCATCGGGGAAGATGGCTCCCGAACGTTCGGTCGGCTGGTTGGCGACGACCCCGACCGAGCGGCCGTCGATCCGGCAGAAGGCCGTGACGATCTCGGGGCCATAGTCGGGTTTTAACTCAAGGACGGATTCCGCGTCCGCGATCCGATCGAGGAGGTCGTGGATATCGTACGGGCGATTCGGCGAGTCGGGGATCAGTTCGTCGATCCCCGAGGGTGGGTGTGTCGGTGGCTTGGGGTCGGCGCGGGGCGGCTTCTCGCCGGCTTTGTCGGGGAGATAGCCGATCAACTTCGCGACGAGTTCCCGGGCGTGCTCCTCGTCGCGGGCGACGAGGTCGGCCGAGCCGGAGTGTTCGGCGTGAATCTGCGGGCCGCCGAGGTCGTCCATCGAGATCTCCTCGCCGGTGACCATCTCGACCATCCGTGGCGAGGCGATCGCCATCGCGGACATCCCCTCGACCATGACCGTGAAGTCCGCGAAGACGGGGGTGTAAGCCGCCCCGGCGATACAGGGGCCGTAGAGGACACAGATCTGCGGGACCGCCCCCGAGAGCATCGAGTGGTTGTAATAGTACTTGCCGATCCCCTCGCGGTTGGCGAAAAAGCCCGTCTGCTGGTCGATCCGCCCACCGGAGGAGTCCATCAAATAAAGGACCGGGCGACCGGTCTTCAGCGCGCGTTGTTGCATCCGGAGGAATTTCTCGACGCCGCGGGCCGCCATCGACCCAGCCTTCACCGTGAAATCGTTGGCCATGAAGTGGACGTCGCGACCCTCGAAGGTCGCCGCGCCCGTGAGGAGGCCGTCGGCCGGAAGTCGATCGCCCTCCTCGTGTGCCTCGCCGTCCGGGGCGTCCGGGTGCCAGTCGTCGAAGGCGGCGAACTTGCCGTCCTCGAACCGGACGCTCTCGGGGAGTGCGCGGTCGACGTCTCGGTCCGTCCCATCGTCTCGGTCCGTCCCATCGCCCCGATCCGCCGGATCCCCACGCGTGCCGTCGGGGCCGCCGAACCAGAGTTCGAGCCGGTCGCGGACGAACAGTTTTCCCTGTTCAGCGAGCCGCTCGCGGTACCGGGGCGGGCCGCCCTGGAGGATGTCGTCGATCTCCGCGCGGAGGTCGCGCTCACGCTCGGTCGGGCCGAGATCGTCCGCGATCGGGTACTCGATCTCGGGGGGATCGGCGCGTGCGGCGGGCTCGTCGTCGTCGCCGACGTGGACGGAAACGGCGACACCGAGATGTTCAGCGAGCGAGCGCGCGATCGCCTCGGCCTCCTCGGTCGTCGCCGCGGGGCCGACGTGGACCTTCATGCACGGGAGATCCGCGGTGGATCCTAAACCGTTTTCCATGCGGGATCGGACCCCGACCGGGAAGTGATCGAACATGCAGAACTATATATGCATGTGTGATACCGACAGCCATGGATCGTGCGCCGAGGGGAACGAGCCGAACGCTACTGCTCGGCGTCTGTCTCTCATTGCTGTTCATCGCGGCCGCTGCGGGGATGACCGTCGCACAGGACGAGGTGCAGTTCGTCCGTGGGGAGCCGAATATCGACGTGTATGCCCCCGACGCGACGCTCACGCCCGGGGCCACGACGGACCTCACGGTACAGATCGCCAACGACGGGGAGATCCGTGCCGGCGCGGCCGCACAGCGGGAACGGGTGACGACCGCGCGTGCCGTCAGGGTGGAACTCAGGGAAGGTCGTGCCCCCATCGAGGTCGAGACACGGCAGCAGTCGATCGGATCCGTCCCGGACGGGGACGTCCGCGAGGTGCCGATCACCGTTACCGTTCCGGAGGATGCGGAGCCGGGCGACTACTCGCTGGACGTACGGGTTCGCTACTCACACACCTTCCAGTACTCCCCACGAAGCGGGATCACACAGGAACGGACGCGGACGACCACGGAACGGATCGACGTGACGGTCGATGACGGACCGCGGTTCGAGTTGGAGACCGTCGACAGCGACGTACAGGTCGGCGACTCCGGGACGCTCGTCACCGAGGTGCGGAACGTGGGCGGCGAGCCCGCACGCGACCTCACCGTCGATCTCACGTCCGCAAGCGACGACGTCACCCTGGGGGACACACCGCGAAACACCGCTCGAATCGACCGGCTTGAGCCGGGCGAAAACACCACGCTCGTCTACGATGCGGCCATCCGTTCCGGGTCCTCGGTCCGTAACCTCACCCTCGAAGGGACGGTTCATTTTACCGATCGGAATGGAATGCAACGGACCCAAGATGGCCGCTCGATCGGCGTGTTGCCAGCTGCCGAGCAGGAGTTTTCATTTAGCGTGGACGAATCGACGCTCCGGGTCGGTGAGGCGGGGGCCATCACCGGTTCGATCCGAAACGATGGGCCGGCCGACGTGAGCGGCGTCGTGATCGGCCTCGGAGAACCGCAGTTCGAACCGCGAAGCACCGCGTACTCGATCGGTGAACTGGCCGCCGGCGAATCAGCCGACTTCCGCTTCCGGGGGACGGTACCGACCGAGGCCGATGCGGTGCCACAACGCGTCGATCTGACGGCCCGATACCGGACGGGTGAGGGCGTCGATCGGACCGCGGAGGGAACGCTACACGTTCCGGTCGAGGAACGTCGGGACGCGGTCGTCGTGACGGGGATCGGAACGTCGTTCGCCGCCGGCGAGGAGGGAACCCTCGAACTGAACGTAAGCAATCAGCGGGACATCGACATCCGCGACGTGCGCCTCCGTCTCACCGCGGAGGAGCCCGTTTCCAGCGAGTTCCGGACGACCGTGATCCCCGCGCTCGAACCGGGGGAGACCGACCGGGTGGCGTTCGACCTCGAGGTCGACAGCGACGCCCCGCGGAGTCAGTTCCCGGTGACGGTCGACGTCGACTATCTCGACGACGAAAACGAACGGAACACCGCCCGCTCGACGACGGTCGCCATCGTGGTCACGGAGACCGACGATAACGATGATCTTCCGGTGGAGGTCATCATATTCGGGCTCTTGGTGATCCTCGTCGCGGCCGGCGGCTGGTGGTTCTATGCGAGGTGAGGCCTGAGGATGGACCCGATCGAAGTGACGGGGCTCACGAAGGAGTACGGGGACGTGCGCGCGAACGACGACGTGAGCTTCAGCGTCGAACGGGGCGAGGTGTTCGGGTTTCTCGGCCGAACGGTGCCGGCAAATCGACGACGATCCGGCTCCTTCTCGGGTTGATAGCGCCGACGGCGGGGACCGCACGCGTCCTCGGGGCGGACGTCCACGACGAGGCCGCACTGATCGAAGCGAAGGGGCGGATCGGCTATCTCCCGGCAGAACTGGGGTTCCCGCCGAACGTCACCGGCGAGTCGGTACTGGAGTATCACGCGTCGATTAAGGGGGACGATCGGCTCGACGAACTGCTCGAGATCTTCACCCCGCCGATCGAACGGCCGATCCGGGAGTATTCGACCGGAAACAAGCGAATGCTCGGACTGATACAGGCGTTTATGCACGACCCTGAGCTGGTGATCATGGATGAGCCGACCGCCGGACTCGACCCGCTCAAACAGGAGGGGTTCAACGGGTTCGTTCGCGACGAACGGGATCGCGGCATGACGATCTTCCTCTCATCACACGTCCTGAGCGAGGTGCGTCGCGTCTGTGATCGGGTCGGGATCATCCGTGCGGGCCAGCTCGTGGAGCTCGAGGAGATCGAGACCCTGCTCGATCAGGGGGGAAAACGGATCCGGGTCACGACCACGGAGGAGGCCACGAAGGCGCTATCGGCGCTCGATGGAGTGGTCGACATCCAGCCGTTTCCGGACGGGATACAATTTATATACACCGGCGGGTACAACGCGCTGCTGCGCGAGCTCGCTCGACACGACATCCAGGAGATCGAGATCGGCGAGCCACCGCTCGAGGACATCTTCATCCACTACTACGGCCGGCGCGAACCCTCGTCGGAGACGGGGGGCGACCCCGATGTTTGAAACCGCCCGATATGAGGCCCGTCGACGCGTTCAAGGGGCGGCGGTGCTCTCGGCGGCGATCGGTCTCTATTCGGGCTTTATCATCTGGTATTTCACCGTGCTGGAGGGTGTCGCGATCGAGGACGTCTTCGAGGAGTTGCCTCCGGCGTTGCTCGATGCGTTCGGGGTTCAAGACCTCGCAACCATCGAGGGGTTTCTCGGTGCACAGATCTACAACTTCGTCTGGCTGCTCGGGTTGGGGCTGTACTTCGCGTACGTTGCGGGAGGGACGATCGCGAGCGATATCGAGAGCGAACGGATGGACCTCCTGCTGTCGTTTCCGATATCGCGTGCTCGGCTGATCGCCGAGAAGTGTCTGGCGTTGTTCGTGCCCCTTCTCGTGGTGAACGCGGCCGGTGGGGCCGCTATCTATACGCTGGCGCTGCTCATCGGCGAGCCGATCGACGCGACACACCTGCTGTTGGTCCACCTGCTTTCGATCCCCTACCTCATGGTGTGTATCGGTATCGGGCTGGTGTGTTCGGTCGTCGCCGATCGAGCCGCGATCGCGGAGCGGGTCGCGGTGGGATTCGTGTTCGTGTTGTTCCTCGTCGAGTCGGTCGTCGGCGGGGCTGAGGAGTACGACTGGATCCAGTACCTCAGTCCCACACACTACTACGACCCAACGCCGATCCTGCTCGATGGGACCTACGAGCTGATCGACAGCGCCATACTGCTCGTCGCGTTCGTCGGTCTGCTCCTGCTCAGTCAGATACTCTTTCAGCGACGGGACGTGTGATCGATCCGTAACGACGGCCTCGAAGGTCCCGTGGAATCGCCGTTCAGCGGGCTGAGCGCCCGGTTACCCATCGGTAACCTATGCGATATCTTCGAACTCACGTGTTGATATATACCTCCCGGGGCGGATCGAGGGAACGGGGACATATGTCGACTGAAGATACAGGTTCCGGGGGGGAAGACGCGATCGAAGCGGAGAGATCGGATGAGATCGGAAGCGGGGCGGAGACGTCGGGAGAGGTCGAAAACGGGGTTGAAACGTCGGGAGAGGCCGAAAGCGACGTGACCGAGCCCGTGGGAAGTGAGACGACCGGGAGCGACACCGGGTTGGATCCGAACGTCGGGGGTGCGCTCGCGTACCTCCTCGGGCCGATCACAGGTATCCTCCTGTACATCATCGAAACCGAGGACCGGTTCGTCCGTTTCCACGCGGGCCAGAGCATCGTGGTGTTTGGCGGGTTGCTCGTGCTCTCGGTCGGGCTGACGGTCGTGGGAGCCCTCCTTGCGGCGATCCCCGTTATCGGCTGGGTGGTCGGGGCCGTCCTCGGGCTCTTCAGCCTCCTGCTCGCGCCGATCGGGCTGGTTCTCTGGCTGCTGCTCATGTACAAAGCGTACGTCGGCGAGGAGTACGCCCTCCCCCTCGCCGGCCCGTTCGTCGAGAACAACATGTTGAACTGACCGCCGGGGCCGGCCCCAAAAACGGGTGAATCAGCCGTGTCGCCGATCGTTCGGTCGCCGAGGCGAGTTAGCGGTCGTTCATCCGCCGCTCCCGGCTCCGACTCGATCGAAGATCGCGCCGGACGCCGGTGGCGATCGAGGAGACCGGGACGGAGACGATCGTCGCGAGCGCAAGCGCGACGAGGACGAACGGTGGCGGCAACAGCGGGAGGATCCCCTCAACCGTGACGCCGGTATCAAGCAGCGCCTGCACGGCCATCGGGTCGCTCGCGAGGAGGACGAACGCCACGAGCACGACGTAGCCCACGATGATCGTCAGCACGGTTCGTATCGGCCGCAAAAGCACGCGACGGCTATGGTGTTGTAGCGACGCCTGAAACACGTCGGGATGGCGGATCGCTCGTCTGATCGTCCGGCGTCGGCGCTTTTCCCGTGAACCCATTCATGTCGGATCGATAACGCAGTATATATCGGTTTCGTCGGCGGGGACGGCGGCCGGGAGGCGCTCAGCCGTCCGCGAGCGCCGCCTCAAGCCGGGCGACGAGTTCCTCGTTGCCGACATAAAGGGGGACCCGGTCGTGGAGGCCTTCCGCATCGATCTCGAGGATCCGCGAGGACCCGTCGGAGGCGGCACCGCCGGCCTGCTCGATCACGTAGGCGATCGGGTTCGCCTCGAAGAGGAGTCGGAGCTTTCCGTCCGGCTCGTCACGAAGCGCGGGATACGCGAAGATCCCCCCGTAGGTTAACACCTGGTTGACGTCGCCCACCATTGACCCGCCGTACCGGAGCTTGAGCTCGTCCTCGATCTCGCGGGCGTACGAGCGGAAGGCGTCCGGCCAGTCGGGCACCCGACCGCCGAAGCCGTAGACGGTCGGCTCCGCGGGGAGTTCGAGGTCGGGGACGACGACGGAGCGGGAGACGCCGTGTTCAGCGTCCGGATCGGGCTCTACGACCTCCTCGCGGACCCCGGTCGCGTCCGCGATCACCGCCGTCGTGATCGGCCCGAAGAGGACGTAGCCGGCCGCGACGAGGTGTTCCCCGGAGGCCGGAAGCGGGGCGTCGTAGATCCCGACGACGGTCCCCATCGCGTTGTTCGAGCGGAGGTTCGAGGAGCCATCGAGGGGATCGACGGCGACCGCGTAGGCGTCCCCGGAAACGTCCTCGCCGGCGTCGAGCGCCTCCTGTCGCTCCTCGCTGACGTAGGAGCCGACGCCGTTGACCGCCGAGAGCGCCTCCGCGAGCAGCTCGTCCGCGTAGAGGTCGCCCGCCATCACCGTCTCGCCGGAGGGGTTCTCCGCCGCACCGCTCTCGACGCGACGGTGGGGTAACTCGGCGCGGATCGTCGGGGCCGTCGATGCGATCGCATCGAAGATCGCCTCGACGACGGGGTCGGAGCCGGGGGAGGTGGCGTCCCCGGCGCGGTCGGCGGGGGCCATCAGTCCGCGGTCCCCGCGAGCGTAAGCGCCTCGTCGGTCGTCGCGCCCTCGAAAACGACTGCCTCCAAGGCGTCGAGGATCTCGGTCGGGTTCTCACGCTGGAAGACGTTGCGCCCGACCGCGAGCCCGTCGGCACCGGCGTCCATGGCGGCCTCGACCATCTTCAGGAAGGCCGCGTCGTCCGTCTTCGAGCCGCCGGACATGACGACCTTCGAGCGCGCCGCCATCTCGACGGCATGTGCCATCGCCTCCATCGAGCCCGGATACTTGACCTTCGTCACGTCCGCACCGAGCTCCAGTCCGAGCCGGGTCGCATACGCGATGGTGTCGGCCGCGGTGTCGTTTTTGACCCCCTGCCCGCGCGGGTACGACCACATGACGACCCCCATGTCGTGCTCGCGAGCGCCCTCCTGAACCTCGCGGAACTCCTCGGCCATCTCGACCTCGTGGTTCGAGCCGCCATAGAGGGTGAACCCGACGGCGGATGCACCGAGCTCCTTCGCGTACTCGGGCGTGCAGTTGATCGGCGAGTCCGGCTCGCCCATCCAGAGGTTCGACGTGCCGTTCATCTTCAACAGGAGGTTCACGTCGTCCGCGTAGTCCGGGTAGTACGCCTCCGCGATCCCCTTTTGGACGGCGACCGCCGTCACCGCATCGTGGCTCCCGAGCTCGAAGATGGCGGCCGGGTCGGCGGTCTCCGGGTTCGGCTCGAAATCGACCGGGCCGTGTTCCAACCCGTGATCGTACGCCAGGATGAGGATCTTTCCGTCCCGCGCAATGGAGTCGGCGGCGTCTGAAAGCATCGTCCATACAACCGATTACATCGATAAAAAGGCCTGTGGTCGACACGAAATCCTGCTCCCGGCTGAACGGTAGAGAGCGGCCCCAGTCCCGGCTTTCGCGCCAGCCGTTCCCAATTCACTACTACAACCGTAGTTAATTAATTGTGGTTGAGCCCATGAGCGCCTCTGGCGTGATCCGTTCCGACCAGGCCAGGTCAGGTCTAGTCAGATCAGGTCAGGTTGGCTCTGTTGAAATCCTCTAGAACTGATAAAAGATCGGTGCTGCATACAGGACGCGAATACAGCACGGGAAGAAGATCGATCTCGAAGAGTAGGGGCCGGTCAATACAAGTCAGGAACTAACCAGCCAGTATCGGGCTTTATTTTCACGCTATAGACTAAAAGAACATAAGTGATATAAACCAGCCAGTTACCCCAAGGAGAATTACGCACCCGAGAGCGGTACTCACGCCGTGTTGTTCCGGAAATTTTTCTAACTCCGGGTTTCGCATTCTGTGCAAGCCCGTAAAGACCGAGAGGAGACCAGTTACGAGGTATAAGAAAGCACTCAGCGAGAACGCCATGCCTCGGACGAGTATTTGAAAAATGAAACCAGAGAATATCAGTATACCAATGTAGAGGAGAGAATACGATGCAAACTGGGCTGCATTCATGTCATCTGATTAGTTCGACCTCGTATATATCTAGTTAACACTTCGCACTCTTCAGTGACCAGCTGATTCAGCACTGATCGGCCGGAAGCAACGAACCGCCTGTGCTGCATGCATGCTCTGTATCCATCATGCCGCTTCTGACAGAGAACGGGGAGTTCGTTCGGGAGCTGCTGCATATAGGGCGCAAATCGGTCACTACAGAGACTGCACGTACTCTACCTGCTTGGGTCGAAACCCCGTGTTCCGATAGAACCGTCGAGCACCTTCATTGTCCCACTCACAAGAGACCTTGATGTGATCATATCCCTCATCACGGGCAACCTCTTTCACCTGTTCGACGACCGCTTTCCCGTAGCCACGATCTCGTCGGTCTTCGTCGATGTACAGATCAACAATACGGAGGTAGTCTGAATACCGACGGGATGGATGGCGACCCTGCTGAAGAATGACGTAACCAATCGTGCCGCCCTCATCGACAATAAGATAGATAGTGACCTCGTCATCGTCCAGATAATTCTTGAAGCCGTCCGGGGGGACGTCCTCAACGTCGCTGTAGACGAGTTCGTTCAGCTCATCGTATTCTTCCATAGATGTTGCAAGTGCATACCAGCGGTCAATCAGGGCGTCAATATCACTTTCCGTAGCCTCCACGAGTTCCATATTTCTGGTCCTCCTGCGCCGGTTATAATATACCTGAACGTGTGGCGAAGAGTCACATGGGATGGCGGTGGGTTACGTCTGTTCAACACGTCCGCCAGTCCGGTATGAGAACACCAACCCTTGCTGACTCGATGGAAACGCTGCTACTCCATGAGAGCGTGAAACAAGACATGGGGCGCAAGAGACCGACCTGTATTCCGTGCCTCAGAGCACG
>SL_4KL_010_BRINEDRAFT_10000190_pt1 | contig 29422 bp, 31 predicted proteins | sample SodLak_010_BRINE_2_FD_10664 | JGI IMG/M metagenome (IMG submission 10664) | reverse complement strand
CTACGGATGGGGCCTCTTTGACCGGGCCACAAGACAGCCAAGCCGATGCTGAAAACCAGCAGACGACGCTTGGAACGTATGCGTCTTGAAACTAACAGGCCGCTTCGCTCAGCCTGAAATCCCGTGGTGGGATTCCTCCGCGTTCACGCGGAGGAGGAGGTCAATGTCGCTACGAACGGTACGGGAGTGGTTCGACTGAAGCTGACGGGACTGAGCAGCTCATAGAACGGATCTCACCATCCCACTTTCTGGTGTTTTTCATCTCCCGTGCAAGATGGAAGGCGCAACTCCAACAAGATAGACCATTCCTGAACTGATCGTCACTCCATCTTTGAATGTCCACATCGTTTGCATTTGTATCCCTTTCTTTCACCCTGTCTTTCGATCCAGAACAGTTCGTAGTTGTGACGACACAACCTCTGGAAAACTCGTTTGAATTTGGAAATCATCAACCGCATGTTCGAAATCAATTGACTTATATTTGGCTGTAGTGGAAATTAATGGCGCTTCGTCCAACTTCTTGCGTTGTTTATTTAATGATTGTGTATGGTCTGGCGCTGAATTCAACGCCATACGAGAGATATTCGTCGTACGGCCACTCATCTCGTACCCCAAACAACGGTTCACAGCCTAACTGCTAGAAATCAGCAGGTGAATCCGGCGTCTTCTCTCCGGTCAATACGTCGATATCGTAGCCAGCCTCATCGAGTGCAGTCAAAAGCTCCCGGATATGATCGTGACCGCGCGTCTCCAGATCGATCTCGATCTCGGCGTCGTCCATCGACACGTCACGTGAGGTTCGGTCGTGCTGGATCGCGTAGATGTTCGCATCCATCTCGGAGAGCACCGCGACCAGCGAATCGAGCGCCCCCGGTCGGTCGGGCAGCACTGTCCTGATGCGGAGATACCGCCCGGTCTCGATCATCCCGCGCATGATCACCGTCGTCAGCGTGTTCATGTCGATATTCCCACCACACAGAAGTGGCACAATCGTCTCATCCTCGTCGTACTCGAATTCGCCGGCGAGCAACGCCGCGAGCCCGACTGCCCCGGCTCCCTCGACGAGCGTCTTCGAGCGTTCCAGGAGAGTAGTTACTGCAACTGCAATATCCGCATCCGAGACGGTCACAACCTCGTCGACGCGCTCTTTGATTACCTCGAACGTTTTATCGCCGATCGTCCGGGTTGCGATCCCGTCGGCGATCGTATCCACGCTGTCGATTTCGATCCGCTCGCCTTTCGACAGCGAGGGTGCCACGCTCGATGCACCCGCCGCCTGCACACCGATCACTCGCGTCTCCGGCTTCTTTCCTTTGAGTGCCGTCGCAACCCCCGAGATGAGCCCGCCGCCGCCGATCGGCACGATCACTGTCTCGACGCTCGGGAGATCATCGAGGATCTCCAGTCCGAGCGTTCCCTGTCCGGCCATCACCTCCCAGTCGTCGAACGCTGGCAGGTAGTATCGCCCTTCCTCGCGCTCGATTTTACGGGCGTACTCTGCGGCCTCGTCGTAGTCAACACCGTGTAACACCACCTCAGCACCGTAGTTTCGTGTTGCCTTGATCTTCGATATCGGTGCATCCTCGGGCATAACGACCTTCGAATCGACACCCATCCGCGTGGCTGCGAGCGCAACCCCCTGGGCGTGGTTGCCTGCACTGGCGGTAACAACCCCTGCCTCGCAGTGTTCCGCAGAAAGCGTCGCAATCCGGTTTGTCGCCCCACGGATCTTGAACGCACCGGTCCGCTGAAGCATCTCCTGTTTCAGGTGGACATCAGCACCTGTCATCGCAGAAAAGGTGTGCGAGTACGAAAGCGGCGTATGCCGCGAGGTCTCCGCAACCCTATCGCGAGCCGCGAGTACGTCGTCCAACTCGAGCATACGACACCTCTTCGTCCCGGCCGGTCATATACTGTCCGATGGACATGAAACCGCCCGAAGCGTGTGACTTTGCAGTCGCGACTGCATCCTGACGATTCTGGTAGGTATACTTAAATCCATGTGTGACGGTATAAATCCGAAACCAACGGATAGGAGGCGGATATGCCGGTCGTCAGACGGGCGTGTGTCAGCCGTCTTCTTTTGTCAGTTTGCCTAACAAGACGCTGGACTTTTTGCAAAGTAAGACTGTCCTATAATTCTTCTGCGCGGTACCTGACTGTCGGTTCACCCTCGAAGCGCGGGCCGCTGCCGGTGTGGGTAAAGCCCATCTCGTCGGCGACAGACTGGATCTCCGATTCCGCACGAAGTGTGAGCAACTCGACGGCCATTCCCTCCGAGCGGGCAAATCGAACCGGCTCTTCGAGCAGGCGTTCGTAGATCTCCGCCTCCGCTTCGAGCTGTGTAATGTGGACGGTCTGGTCGCGGGCGTCGTAGCTCACGAAGCCGACGATCTCCTCGTTGTGCTCTGCGACGCGAACGGTTCTGTCGTGAACCAGATTCCGCATCACATCGCGTGGCGTGTCTGTCAGCCCGGCGAGCCGCCCCGCGTCCGCCTCGACGGCATCCCGCAGTTCCATACCGATGCTTGGCTCCCAGGACAATTAAACTATGTGCCAGTGTCACATTCGAGCACTGATCGCCCGCTGTGTCTCCATGTTCGGTAAGATTGACATAACCCAGATGAAAGCAGTTATCCACAGTGGCGACAAAGGGGGGGAAAATGAGTTACGTACACACACGGCAGGTGATTGTATGCGGATAGTTGCCAAGTTCGGCGGAACGAGCGTCGCCAACGGTGACCGAATCAACCGCGCAGCCGACGCGATTGCAGCCGCAGTTGAGGCTGGCCACGAGGTCGCAGTTGTCGTCAGTGCGATGGGTGGGACAACCGATGACCTGCTCGACGAGATGAAATTCGACGCAACGGAAGCAGACCGAGCAGAGATCGTCAGCATGGGTGAGCGGACCTCGGTTCGAATGCTCAAGGGTGCACTCGAAGCCCGCGGGATCGACTCGGCGTTTCTCGAACCGGGACGGGAGAACTGGCCGATCATCACCGACGAGTATGGTGAGGTCGACGTGGAGGTCACACGCGAGCGTGCACAGGCATGTGCCCGCGAGATGGAAGGTGGAATGGTGCCTGTCATCACCGGCTTCCTCGCGGAGGATCACAACGGAACGATCACGACGCTCGGTCGGGGTGGCAGCGACACGACCGCGGTGATGCTCGGCAACTACATGGAGGCCGACGAGGTCGTCATCGTCACCGACGTGGAGGGTGTCATGACCGGCGACCCGAACGTCGTCGAGGGCGCACGAAACGTCGGCGAGATTACTGTCGACGAGCTCCGGAATCTCTCCTTCCGCGGTGCGGAGGTGGTCGCCCCATCCGCGCTTACCTACAAGACGGCAAATCTCGAAGTCAGAGTTGTCCACCACCAGCACGGTGATCTGCTCACTGGCGGAACGAACATCGAAGGTGAGTTCGAGAATCTGATCGATCTGCAGGAGCGAGAACTTGCCTGTGTCACCGTCGCCGGACGGTCGATCCGCAACCAGCCAGGCGTGCTCTCACGTCTTTCGGCCGCCCTTTCGGAGGCGAACATCAACGTCGAGACCAACTCCAGCGGCCTCGACTCCATTACGTTCTATGTCGACGCCGAGGATGCAGAAGAGGCCGAATCGGTGCTCCACGAGCGTGTCGTCGAGGACGAGATCCTCTCTAGTGTCACGCTCGAAGAAGGAATCTCGGTTGTTCGCGTCGCCGGTGGCGAACTGCAGGACAAAAGTGGTGCCGTAAACAGCGTTCTCGGCCCGCTCGCCGAGCAGAACATCTACATCCACGATGTGGTCACGAGCGCAACCTCCGTCTCGGTGTTCGTCGACTGGGAAGACCGCGAGCGCGCACTCGAACTGCTGCGGGACGTGTTCTGAGACGACAGTTTCGCCTGTCGGGTGCTCCGAGTCGTTGTACGGCTCTCCGCACCGCTCCTCGCAAAATTTAGTCCAAAACTTCCTGCGTCTCGCTACGTTCGACGCAGTGAACCGCGCCTTCGGCGCGGATGCTTGTTATCGCTCTTCGGAGTCCAGCACACGGATCTGGTCACCCCGGACGGTGACCGGAATCGGCACGGTCGCTTCGTACAGCTCGACAGTGACCTGATCTTTGCCCTCGTCGATTCGCTGGACCTGTGCCTTCTCGCCTTTGAACGGGCCGGCGATGAGTTCGACGATATCCCCTTCGGCGATCCCTTCGACGTCGGGCGTTGGCGAGAGGAAATGCTCGACTTCCGCCATCGAGGTCTGACCTTGAACCATTCCGCGCGCGTGTGGAATCTCGTCGAGGATTCGCTCGAAGACCGACTCGTCTTCAGCTTCGACCATCACGTAGGAGGTGACCGAGTCCGGCGCGAGCGCAGCGTGGATCGACGGCTCCTCACGGTTGATGATCATATCCGCGACTGTCTGTTCCTGGCTTGCTGTTGTCTTGACAGCGAAGATGCCCATTATGGACCACCCGGCACGAAGCTCATGAACAGGAAGATCATGAATCCGATGAAGCCGACGAGCAGAATGCCACCGCCCGCAATCTTCGCGACCTGCCAGAACTCTTGCCAGGAGGGTGTACTCGCGAGTTTCAGCACTCGCGTGTACGAACTGAGATCCGTTGGTGTCTTCATACGGCTTCCTAACCCGTCCAACGCATTTGACTCCTTCGACACGACTGTGGTAGTTGTGCGATACACCCCGGATTCGAACACCTGGAAAAAACCTGCCTAACTCGCGTCTGCTTCAGGGTTGTGCGTCCGGCGGTAGCTCCCGACCATCTTCCAGAGCGTCTCGTCGATCTCCTCGGTTGATTCGGCTTCGAGCTGTTCGTACAGTTCTTCCGAGACTGTGATCTCTGGCATCAGTACACGCTTTGGGAGTGATAGTAATAAATTTCATAGGAGTACAAAATGAGTAAATCTTTGCCGTCCGGCAATCACACCAGCCGTTGCTGATTGTCGTCAGTGTGTGGCGAGGAAGGGAGTATGACCTTCCTAACAAAAAGTTACTCGACGTAGTCGATGTCGTCGCCGACCTGCTTGGCGGCGCGTTCGCGTTCGGCTTCGCTTTTGCCGTAGATCTGTGGGCTCTCGACGCCGGTGACGACGATCATCGTCTCCATCTTGCCCTCGAACTCCTGGTTGACGCTTGCACCCCAGATGATGCGTGCGTCGGGGTCGATCCGGTCGTAGATCTCCTCGACGACACCCTCTGCCTCTTCGATGCTCATGTCTGGGCCACCGACGACGTTGACGAGTGCGCTGTTTGCGCCGTCGAACTCGACATCAAGCAGTGGCGAGCGAAGCGCCGAGCGGATCGAATCCTGGGCCTTGTTCTCGGAGTCGCTCTCGCCGAGACCGATCATGGCGACGCCACCGTTTTCCATGATCGTCCGAACATCTGCGAAGTCGACGTTGACGAGACCGGGTTTGGTAATCAGCTCGGTCATTCCCTTCACCGAGCGCATCAGCACGCGGTCACAGATCTTGAACGCGTCCTGCAGCGGCATCGATGGCGCGTAATCGAGCAGTCGGTCGTTGGGCACGACGATCACCGTATCGGAGACCGAGCGGAGCCGTTCGAGGCCAGCGTCGGCGTTTGCTCGCCGTCGTTCACCCTCTGCGGTGAACGGAATGGTGACGATCGAGATCGTCAGCGCACCGGCGTCCTGAGCAGCCTGGGCAACGACCGGTGCCGCACCGGTTCCCGTTCCGCCACCGAGTCCTGCCGTCACGAACACCATATCCGAGCCGTCGATCGACTGCTGGATATCCTCGATGTTCTCCTGTGCGGCCTCCTCGCCGATCTTTGGCACCGAACCGGCACCACGGCCGCCAGTTCGTTTCTTGCCGATCAGGATCTTCGTATCTGCGGCAACCTCGTCAGCGAGGTGCTGTGCGTCAGTGTTTGCCGCCACGAGCTTTGCGCCGTGGATTCCCTCTTCCATCATCCGTGTCACGGTGTTGCCGCCAGCACCGCCACAGCCGACAACCGTGATTTTCGTTTCGAGATCTTTGACGACCGAGGCAAGCTCCTCGTCTGTCATCTGCCCCGATGTCGAGGGCTCCTCTGTGCTGGTACTGCTTGTCTCCTCTCGTTGTGGTTCTGCCAACTCGGCCTCCTCTTCGGCCTCGTCAATAGCATCGTCGATGATGGAATCCATGATTTAAACCCGCATAGCAGGGGGATTCTTATATGTTTTCCCCATCGTCCGACGCTGGTCTGACAGAATCGACTGATTGGGCAGGTTCTCGATATGAAACGACGGTTCGATTGCTGATATTCGGCCGGCGTGTTTTTGTGGGCACCGTCGCCGTATTTGCTGGGTTTTCGCCACCAAACCGTCAACTCCTAGTACCCTCGGTCACGGAGACCCACGGGATGCGAGTGACCTTCCTCGGGACGAGCGGTGCCGTGCCGACGACAGAGCGAAATCCCAGTGCATTGCTCGTCGAGCGTGAGGGTGACCGACTTCTCTTCGACTGTGGTGAGGGGACACAGCGACAGATGATGCGTTTCGAGGCGGGATTCGACATCGAGCACGTCTTTCTGACACATCTCCACGGCGACCATGTGCTCGGACTTCCGGGACTGATCCAGACCTGGGATTTCAACGAACGCGAGAAACCGCTGACGATCCACGCGCCGGCAGGCACACGCTCACGAATCGAGACGCTCATCTCTGCGACTGGCGAACAGCCCTCCTATCCTGTGCGGGTCAAACAGGTGAGCGCCGGTGACGTTGTTCTCGACCACGAGGTGTACGAGGTTCGCGCAATTGCGGTCGATCACCGGACAACAGCGGTGGGCTACGCGCTCGTCGAGGACGATCGCAAGGGGCGGTTCGATCGAGAGAAAGCCGAGGAGGAGCTGGGGCTCTCGCCCGGCCCGAAGTACTCGAAGCTTCACAGCGGTGAGCCGGTCGAACACGAGGGACGGACGATCCGGCCCGAGGAGGTCGTCGGTCCACCACGCCCCGGCCGAACGTTCGTCTACACTGGCGACACCCGCCCAACAGAGAGTGTCATCGAGGTGGCCGACGATGCGGATCTGCTCGTTCACGACGGCAGTTTCGGCGACGACCACCACGAGCGCGCTCAAAAAACAGCCCACTCGACAGCCAGAGAGGCCGCGACGGTCGCCCGCGATGCTGGAGCGAAACGACTCGCCCTGACACATCTCTCGACACGCTATACTGGCCGTGGCTGGCAGCTCGAAGAGCAGGCCGAGGAGGTTTTCGACGGCCGCGTGTTCATGGCCGACGACGGGATGCGTGTGGAAATCCCCTATCCCGACGCTGACCGGGAGTTTACGGTCGAGATGGTCGGACAGGACTGAGGTCGCTTTTTCTTAAAACAAATTCGTGACTGTCAGCAGTCGGAATCGATCTCGACCCACTCCTCGGCCCACGATTCGAGCTGTTCCATCACTGGACAGAGCGCCTGTCCCTTCTCGGTCAGGCTGTAGTAGCTCGCGATCGGTCGCTCCTCGACGCGTCGTTTCACCATTCCTGCGTCTTCAAGATTGTCGAGCACGCGCGAGAGTGTACGCGAACTCGCATCCGTCGACCGTTTGAGTTCGTTGAACCGCTTTTCGCCTTCTTGCAGGTCGTGTAGCACGACGAGCCGCCACTTCGATCCGATCTCGTCGACTGCCTCGACGACCGGACAGATCGCTCCTGTTGTCTCCGGTTGTTGACTCTTCTGTGACATCGGTGTTACGTGGTGGTGTTCTTATCGCCAAGCGAATATATAGGTTCTGCAACGAACTAGGTAACGTAATGAAATCAAACATTGTGACGGCACACAGCACGCGAGGTAACGGACAATGACCCGAAGTGTCCTTGTCACCGGCGCGACGGGGAACCAAGGTGGGGCAGTCGTCGATCACTTGCTCACAGCAGACGAGGAGTTCGACGTCCACGGGCTGACTCGTGACAGTACCACGGAGCGGGCACAGGCGCTCGAAGACCGCGGCGTGACGATGGTCGAAGGCGACCTCTACGACGCGGCGTCACTCGAAGACGCACTCGCGAATGTCGACGCGGTCTTCGCGGTGACGAACTTCTGGACAGAGGGGTACGAGGGCCAGGTCGAACAGGGGAAGAATATCGCTGACGCTGCGGCAGATGCGGAGATTGACCAGTTCGTCTTCAGCGGTGTCGGCAGCCACCACGAGGAGACCGGCATCCCACATTTCGACTCCGCCTGGGAGATCGAGCAGTATGCCGACGATCTCGACTTGCCCCTAACTGTCCTCCAACCGGTCTTCTTCTTCCAGAATCTGGAGGCGTTCGTCGAGGATATTCTCGAAGGGACGCTTGCGTTGCCCCTCGAAGCGGATGTCTCCCTGCAGATGGTCGATGTCGACGACGTGGGGCGTGCCGCAGCCGTTGCGCTCGCAGATCCCGACGAGTTCGTCGGCGAACGGTACGATCTCGCCGGTGACGAGTTGACGCTCGCCGAGACTGCTGAGATTATCTCCAGCGTTTCGGGTGTGGACGTTGAGCCGGTTCACGTGCCGATCGAAGACGCCTACGAGAGCTTCGGCGAGGAGTTCACTGTCATGTGTGAGTGGTTCAACGAGGTCGGTTACGACGCCGATATCGAGGAGCTCGTGGAGACGTTCGGATTCGAGTTCACGACGCTGCCGGAGTATCTCCACGAGCACGGCTGGGAGGACAAATCGGAGATGGCGTCCGTTCCTGGCTGGGTCAAGGCGATGTCGTAGGAGCGTACATTGTCGTTTTTGTTTTTCGTGTGATTTCGGCTAACAGCAGTATTAACAGCAAGAAAGCCCCAGCCGTTGGTCGTCATCTGCACCTAGAGATTTCTTGCTGTTTGCAGTTGAGTCAATCAACGCAGCGTTTTAGGACACTCCTACTGTTCCACCCCACACTGACAATCCTTCCAACCCCAAATACCGTTTTCACATCCCCGCCGCACCGCTATCGGCCTCGGGCAGGTCGTGTTCAGTCGCGTCGATCCCTAACTCCTCCAGTGCAGCCCGCAGATGCTCCGTATCGGCGTACTCGTCGCCCGCTTCCTCCCGGATGCGCTGGGTCGTCGCCAGCACCTCGCCTTTGCGATCGTCGGGGAAGTCGAACTTCTCTGCTGTCAGTTCGATGATGAGGCCGTCGTGATCGCGCGTGTACAGCGAGAAGAAGATCCCGCGGTCGAAGATATTGTAGGAGTAGCCGTTCGCCTCCAGCGACTCCGTCACCTCCGTAAACCGGTCGGGCTCGATCGAGAAACAGAGATGATGCACCCCACCAACGTCCGTCCGCTGTGGCCGGCGATCCGACGACCGGTCGCCGCTGACGAAAAAGGTCAGAATCGTCCCGTCGCCAGTGTCGAAAAACAGGTGGGTCTGGGATGGATCGTCGAGATTCGGCTGGCGGAGTACGAGACTCATCCCCAGCACGTTACGATAGTACTCGATCGTCGCCTCCGCGTTCGATCCCCAGATCGTGATATGATCCGTGCCAGTGGTGTGAAAGTCACTGTCCGGTTTCGCTGCAGTGACTGGTATCTCCTCTCTTGCCATACTACAGTGTAGCTCCCGACGGGCAAAAACTTGGCCGACCTGCAATGACTCTGACGACCGTTTCAAACGCTTGCTCCGTTCAACGCCGTTCACCGTTTCCAGTGGAAAAACGGCCAGGTTTAACAGTAGACAATGTAATAATTGTTATATGGAAAATCGGACACCAGTCGTCGTCGAGGCGGTGCGGACACCGCAAGGAAAGGAGGATGGCGCGTATGCCGACGTACGGAGTGAGGATCTCTCGATTCCACTGATCAACGGGATGCTCGACAGCACGGGATTGAGCGGCGAGCAGGTCGAGGATCTCCTCTGGGGCTGTGCCCAGCAACGTGGCGAGCAGGGGAACAACGTCGCCCGTGTGATTGCACTGCTCTCGGATCTCGGAGAATCAGTGCCGGCGACGACAGTCAACCGGTGGTGTGCTTCCTCGGCGGAGACGATTATGCGCGGTGCCGACGCGATCGCTGCCGGCCAGCGCGAGTGTGTCATCGCCGGCGGGATGGAGTCGATGAGCCGCGTTCAGATGGGCGAAAACACCGCGAACGTCCACCCACGGCTCAACGATCACTACAACGTCGCCGAACTCAGCATGGGGATGACCGCGGAGAAAGTCGCCGAAGAATACGATATCACCCGCGAGCAGCAAGACGAGTACGCTGCCCGGAGCCAGCAGCGCGCCGTCGAGGCGACCGAATCCGGCCGGTACGACGACGAGATCGTCCCGATCGAAACCGAGGATGGACTCGTCGAGGAAGACGAGGGGCTCCGGCCAGGGACGACCGCGGAGAAACTGGCCGAACTCCCAACAGTGTTCAAAGCCGACGGGACAGTTACACCGGGTAACTCCTCACAGATCTCCGATGGTGCCGCCGGTGTGATGCTCACTAGCCAGGCCTTCGCCGAGGAGCATGGTCTGAATGTCCTCGCCGAAGTCGGCAACCACAACGTCGCCGGCGTCGACCCGACCGTGATGGGGATCGGTCCGGTCCCTGCCGTCGAAGGGCTCCTTGAGAAACACGACCGGGAGGTAGAGGAGTACGATCTGGTCGAGTTGAACGAGGCGTTTGCCAGTCAGGCGCTTTACTGCCAGCAGCAGTTAGGCTTCGACGACGAGATCTACAACGTCAACGGTGGCGCGATCGCGCTCGGTCATCCACTCGGCGCCAGCGGTGCCCGTCTGCCAGTGACGCTCATCCACGAGATGCAGAAACGCGACGCCGAGCTCGGAGTCGCAACGGAGTGTGTTGGCTTCGGACAGGGCGCTGCGATCGAGTTCCATTCGGTGTAACGCTTTACTTGTTATCGAGATACCGCAAAACGCCTCGGACGTTCATCCGCTCTTCGCCGCGGGCGTGTTGCTCGGTCCAGTGACCCAGCGTCTCCGCGTTGTCGGCGAAATGTTCGATTACGGCCTCGTCGCTGTCGAGTTCTTCGCGTTTCTGTTCGACCTGTCCGACCCAGGAGGTGATGATCTCCGCGTACTCTTCGAGGAGACCGTCGGTTTCTCTGTCACCGAAGTGGCCATAATAAAGCGCTGCAGGATCGAGTTCCTGTAGCATTTCGATATCAGCCAGACAACCTTCGAGATCGAAGCCGGGTGGCGGCGAGGTCTGGCGCAGGCCAAGCTCCGGGACGAAGATGCCGGCAGCGTCGGCGGTGAAGATGCCGTCGTTTACGGGGTCGTAGAAGACGGCCTGGTGGAAGGCGTGTCCCGGTGCGTGGTGAACTTCGAGACTGTGGTCGCCGAGATCGATCGCCTCGCCGTCGGTGAACTCGACGATTCGCTCCTGGGGGACTGGTTTTGGCTCCTCGTAGTACTCGATCCGATCGCCGACGACCTGTTTGGTGCCCTCCCAGATTCTGGTCGGATCCGTGAGAAACTGTACGCCAGCCTCGTAGACGCAGACATCGGCGTTCGGACAGGCCTCTGCGAGATAGCCGACGCCGCCAGCGTGATCCAGATGGACGTGTGTGGGAGCAATCACATCGATGTCCTCGCGGTTGATCCCGAGGACAGCGAGTGCGTCGAGAATCCACTCGTAGTTACGTCCGGTTCCCGAATCGATAATGGCTGGGCGCTCGGCATCGAGGATGTACACCGAGCCGTACTGGCTGGTGTCGTACAGCTCCATGTCGACGTAGTAGAGATCCTGACTCCCCGCACTGGTTGCTTCGATCAGGTCCATACTATAGCTTGGATGGGCTGTCCGATAACGGTTGGCCCGACCAGTCGTTGTGTTTGTTTTTGTCGTAGGATGGGCAATCAGCATTGCTGCCAGCGAGAAACTCTCAGGAGGGAATGGTGACTGTGTGACTGTACCTGCTACTACAAACAGCAAGAAAGTCCCCTCGACTGAATCTGACACAACTACAAACAGCAAGAAAGCCCCGAGGCGTTCAACGGCTGCGACTCGCTGCGCTCCTCACTTCGTTGCGGTGCTTGCGTCGTCTCGCTCGTTGAACGCCTCGCCCCTTTCAGTCCCGCCCAATTACCCTTTCCAGACCGGGCGGGACTGAAAGCGACCGGGGGCTTTCTTGCTGTTCGCTGCGGTTGAGTCACTCACGGTAATCATTACAGCGTTGGACGGGGCTTTCTTGCTGTTTGTGGTTGTTCTAGCTTCAGACGCGAATTTTTCTTAAACTCCAGTAGCGAGCCAACTCCGCCGTGTCCTTGCGTAAGCGTTTACTTCGCCGGAAGAGTAGCCCGGTGCATGGCCGACTGTCCACTCGCCGACGACTGCCCCAGTTTCAGCGAACGGATCGAGGGAATGGGGTGTCAACACTACGGCAACCGTGGTGGTGCGGAGTGGTGCAACCACTACAACCAGCCGATCGAAGATCTGAAATCACAGCCTGTGAAACCGGGCGAAGAGATCGTCATCGAAGTCGAAGATATCCACGAAAGCGGTGCCGGCGTCGGCCGCACCGAGGATGGCTTCATCATTATGGTCGACGGACTCCTCCCTCCCGCCCGTGCCCGCGTCCGCGTGACGAACGTGATGTCCAACCACGCACGCGGCGAAGAGGTCGAACGACTCCCTAACGACCCCGACGAAGTCGACGAAGAAGACGCTGAAACGGAAGACGAAGACAACGAGGAAGCAACCAGCGCTGACAAAGACGACCCGCGACTTGGCAGTCGGGACAACTTCTGGGGCAGCTGAGCTTTCCAACCGGTCTCCTTACTCGACTAGCTGTTCTTTCGATACACATTCGACCGCCAACTTCACGCTGACACTGTTCTTCTGCGTGAAGAACCGGTAGACAACTCGACAGTAGCTTGTGCTGTCTGGTATCAAGTGTCAAATAAGAGTTATTACGAACCATCGACAAGCATCACATGTATCGAGGTGAGTACCAATGGCACTACCACGAACAGCACCAAGTTCCTGGGTACAAGGCCTCGACTTCCCAAGCCGACTGCTCGAAACTGGCAGTACCGACTACGAACTGTACGAGGAAGACGACGAGTTCGTTTTGAGCGTCGAGATGCCGGGCTTCGAGCCCGAGGAGATCACCGTCTCCTGGGACAACGGTGTCCTGAACATCGCCGCCGAACACGACGACCAAGATCGCGGTGAGCGACGAACATATCACCGACGGTTCCGGTTCCCGAAGGACATCGACGATGAAGAGATTGTTGCCGAGTACACGAACGGCATCCTCGAAGTCCGGCTGCCGGTTATGACGGGTGCAGCCGTCACTGGCCGTGAGATCGAAGTCCAGAGCTAACCCACGGTCCCGAACCCCATTTTTGGCTGTACAAAGTTGGTGACAACTCGGAACGCAGGTTCAGAGCTCTCGCTCCATCTCGAACTCGCCTCGATCACTGTCACGGATTTCGAAGCCGGCCGACCGGTACAGCCGCATCGCGATCCGGTTATCGTGTGTCACAGTCAACCAGACGTGATCGATGCCGTGTCGTTTGCCGTTGGCGAGCAGTGCCTGAATCAGCTCTGTCCCGATCCCCGCCGACTGGTACGCTGGGTGGACAAAAATCGCAAGCTCGGACGTGTCGTCGTACGGGATCAACACTGCGTGGCCAACAGGACCCTCACCGTGTCTGACGACGACATTCAACCCTTCGTCGAACAGATACTCGACCCAGTCCTTGATCTTCGAACGGGTTCGTGGCGGTACGCCCTGTGCACTGTGCTCGAAATCCTCGTACATCTCCACGAGCGGCGCTGGCTCGTCCCAGTCACTCTCGATCGTAATCTCGCGCCCGTCTTGATCGGTAAACGACTGCGGGGGGTGGTGAAACTGCCCACCGGCTGTCTCGTCCATGTCTCTTGTTAGGGCTACCTATGAGTAAGAGTACGCTATATTCTCAAAATTTGAAATCGGTCACTCTTCTTTTTTATCCTCGTCCCGACGGATTTCGGCACGGGCTGGCTCTGGCTTCTTCCGACGACCTTTCTTGTTCACCCGGGAGGCTGACCAGGATAGCATCAGCACTCACCTCCTCGGGACTGTTCGTCTGCCATACGGTCTGAGATGTATTCGTTCATCATCTGTACTGTTCGACTGTGAGTGTAAAAGGCTGTTGGACATACAGGCTAATAATCCTTATATTGTACTGTGTATATCCACAACTAAGACGAAATTGCGTTTACTTAGAGTTATAGAGGGGTGATAACTGCACTTTTTCAATTTCGAACTCCGTTTTCGGCACTCTCTTGAACAGTTGTCGAGACAGTCGGCTACTGGTTCGAAAAGATGCCATCGCCGTCGCCTTTGCCTTCGAGTTCGTAGTACGTCGAACGCAGCGTGACCGGGGTCACGTCGGCGACTGCCGCCGCCTCCTGTTGTGTGAGATTACAGTCTGCTCGTTTTGCGGCCGTGTAAAGACAGGCAGCAGCGACACCACCCGGGTTCCGGCCGGCGTCACGGCCCTGTTCGCGGAGCTCTCCCGCCAACTTCCGTGCTACTCGTTCGATCTCGGATGGGAGATCAAGTTTGCTCGCGAATCGGGCAAGAAACTCCCGCGGGTCGACCGGCCCCGTCGGCAGCCCAAGCGAGCGGTTCATGGCATCGTAGGCCACATCGAGCTCGTCCTGACTCGCTTTCGAGGCCGCTGTAATCTCCGACAGTGTTCGGGAGACCGATGCTGTCCGGCAGGTCGCGTAGACCACTGCCGCAGCGAACCCTTCGATCGATCTGCCCTGTAGCAGATCCTCTTTCTGTGCGGATTCAAACAGCGCACACGACTGCTCCTGGACGTGTTCGGGCAGATCCAGCGCACCCACGAGCCGCCGAATCTCGGTGAAAGCGTACACACGATTTCGCTCGGCTTTGCTGCGGATCTGTGTGCGTTTGTGCTGGCGGCGCATCCGTGCGAGGCGACGACGTTTTCGGCCTTTGATCCGCTTCGAATGGCCAATCTCCGTCGAGAGCCCCCGGTCGTGTCTGGATCGGGTAAGCGGTGCGCCGGTCCGCTCGGGGTTGGTGTCGTCGTCTGCAAACGAGCGCCACTCCGGACCGGGGTCGATCGCGTGCTCGTCGACGACCAGTCCACAGCGCGTGCAGATGGTCTCACAGTCGTCTGATCGAAGCGATCCATCACATTCGGGACAGAGCTGAACTGTCGCGGCTGTCATCACGTCGTTTTTGCCCCGCCAAGGGTATTTAAATCAAAGCGAGAAGGGGAAATATTGGCTTATTCCGTCTCCAGATACCTACCGGTAACCGGTAGGTATTGTACAGTAATCTCTTGAGGGCGTTGCCGAATCCAGCCCTGGGATCACCTACTTTTTTTAGCGATGAAGAAATTACAGTCGGCTAATGGGACTGTCGGAGATCGCCGAGGGGATCGAAATTACCAACGAGCAGGACGACCGCGGCGTCGCGACGGTCGACGAGACAGACGCCACGCTCGATGAACGGCTGGCCCCCTTCGAGTCCGAACTCCCCTGCAGCGCGGCGGAGGCGGCGACCGTCCTCGAACAGTACAGTGAGGGTGGCACTGTCGAGTCGGCAGGCCACGCGGCAGAGATCGCCCCGACGACAGCCGCGAAGACCCTCCATCTGCTCGGTGAATCTGTCTCGCCGCTCGGGCCGATGGGACGCGAGATTGTCGGTGACTATCTCGACGGGCAGCTTTCTCGAAGTGACGCGCTCGAACTGACCCAACTCGGTGAGAACAGTTTTGCACTCGCGGTCTACGTCGAAACGCACGACCCAATCGAGGATGCGTGTGCGGCCATCGAGGGTGTGCTTGCTGCCCGGGCGGCTCGGAACGCGCCGGCAACTGACAGTGCCTCGCTGCCTGATCGGCTCTGAGAGCGGTGTCAGCTTGCCGAATATCACTCGCGATACTGCAGGTGAACGAATAAGTCACTCCGAGTAAAACAGTGGGTAGAAACGTTCCGCATGCCGCTGCACATTAATATTAAAAAACTCACTGTCATCAACGAGCTGATTGATGTCGGCGCAACGAACGTCGCGTCGTCGTTCAGTACACTCGCTGGCACCGAGACGACAGTCGATATCAAAAGTCTCGCCTTCGCTGATCCTGTCGATCTGCCCGAGGCGATGGGTGACGAGGAGGGGTACGCTGCGACGATCCGGCTAACAGAGCCGCCGTATGGCGTCTTTATGCTTACTTTCTCCGACGAGACGGCACAGAAAGTCGCGGAGCTGGTCTCAGGGCAGCCAGTTTCAGGTGAGATGACCAGTTTGCAGGAGAGTGCACTTCAGGAGATGTGTAACATCTGTACCTCCGGGTTCATCGACGGAATGGCGAACACGCTGAATACGACCATCGACATGGGGACGCCAACACTGAGTGCGGAGGGAAAGACGACACTGCAAGATCAACTCTCACATGTCCGCGACGAGGGGATTGCTATCTATCTCGATTCGGTGGTGGCCGTTCCGGCCCACGACACGCGTCTCGAACTACAGGTGTATCTCGTTCCAGCTCCCGGCCCGTTTGTGCATCTACTGGATCAGATCAATCTGGATAGGGAAACGCGCGAATCGGCCGGGAAAGCACAGCCCTGACTGCTCACTATCCGAAACCACTCGACGCGCCGGTTGTTTGCCCAAAGCCGTGGGCTTTTGGCTCACAAGCGGCTAGAGGCCACCAATGCGGATAGAACTACGCGTCTGTCGACACTGTTTCGAGGGCGAGCACGAAAACGAGCACAAGACCAAGATCACCCGTGATCTCGTCGCGTGTGCCGAGATCATCAAAGACCACCGCCACGTCATCGATCTGGACGACGTTCACATCCGGTGGGTCACGGAGGACGAAGACGACGACGGTCGCCCTGCTGCGATTCCGGCCGTGGCCGCCTCGATCCAGAACGAGCAGATCATGGTCTCAGATACCCAGCTGATCACGATGGGCGAAAACGGCTACATGATGATCTACCCGAACCCACAGGACGCACTGAAGGTCCTTTCCGGGAATATCGACGAGATCAACAAAGTCACTTCCGAGGATATCACACCACAGCTCTCACCGGAGGGCGCAGAGGTCCTTACTGGCAACATGGATTCCCCAGACGCGATTCCTGACGAGGAAGAAGAGGCCTGGTCCTGACCGGTCCTCGCTCGTTCGACCGTTCTGGCGGCGTGTCTCGTATCTCTGTTCTCCGTTACTCGGTCACCAGCGCGACCGTCACTTAATCGTCACTGTCACTCAATCGTCAACGTGTACACACGCTTGCGGGCATCGTTGAACGAAAACCGTGACTCGACGACGCCGACCTCTTCGAGACGGCTGAGCGCATACCGGACTGTTCTGGCCGGCAACAACGACTCCGAGGCGAGCTGACTCTGGGTCAGCGCACCGTTGTATTCGAGAACTTTTGCGACGAGTTTTGCACTAGGTGGGAGATCCTGCACTGCCTCCCAGCCTACCTGTGAGTTCTGTTCGCTTTGGACCGGCTCTGACGTGCTCATGTTGATCAGTACTCTGCCATGCAGATAAATAATACTTTCTACTCTATCTGATGATTCACGATAATCTTACGGCCAATCTGGCCGGAAGAAATCGGCGGACTGCGGGCCGTTCGTCGGGTACCAACTTGCGTTTCAGATTTTGGTGTCTACCCGAAACCTCTTATTATCGAACGCCTTAATACGGTGTAATGACCGACACTGTGGACGACGTCGACCTGCCGTACGATGACGACGCGTCCAAACAGGAGAAGATCGAATCGCTGGAGGAGCGGCTGGAAGTGCTGGAGTCACAGAACGAGGAGATGCGTGACAAGCTGCTCGATGCGAACGCAGAGAACAACAAGTACCAGCAGAAATTGGAGCGACTGACCCACGAGAACAAGAAGCTCAAACAGTCGCCACTTTTCGTTGCCACCGTTCAGGAGCTGACCGACGAGGGTGTTATTATCAAACAGCACGGCAACAACCAGGAAGCGCTGACCGAGGTCACCGAGGAGATGCGCGAGGATCTGGAGCCGGACGCCCGTGTGGCGGTCAACAACTCGCTTTCGATCGTCAAATCGCTCGAAGACGAAACTGACGTGCGCGCTCGCGTGATGCAGGTCGACCAGAGTCCGGATGTCACCTACGCCGACATCGGCGGCATCCAAGAGCAGATCGAGGAGGTTCGCGAGACCGTCGAGATGCCCCTGAAAAATCCGGAGATGTTCGACGATGTGGGGATCGACCCACCGGGTGGTGTGCTCCTGCACGGCCCGCCGGGCACCGGGAAGACGATGCTCGCGAAAGCCGTTGCCAACCAGACCGATGCGACCTTCATCAAGATGGCTGGCTCCGAGCTGGTTCATAAGTTCATCGGCGAGGGGGCAAAGCTTGTCCGGGATCTGTTCGAGCTCGCCCGTCAGCACCAGCCTGCCGTGATCTTCATCGACGAGATCGACGCGATCGCTGCCAAACGAACCGACTCGAAGACCTCCGGCGACGCCGAGGTCCAGCGGACGATGATGCAGTTGCTCTCGGAGATGGACGGTTTCGAAGACCGTGGCGACATCCGCATCATCGCCGCGACGAACCGTTTCGATATGCTCGATCGCGCTATCTTGCGCCCGGGTCGTTTCGACCGACTCATCGAAGTGCCCGAGCCGGATATCACGGGTCGTGAGCAGATCTTCCAGATCCACACCCGGACGATGAACGTCGCAGACGATGTCGACTACGGGGCGCTCGCGGCGATGGCCGAAGGGGCTTCGGGTGCGGACATCAAGGCGATCTGTACGGAGGCAGGGATGTTCGCGATCCGCGAAGAGCGCACGGAGATAAGAATGAGCGACTTCGAGGAGGCCTACGCGAAGATCGAAAACGAGGAAGAAGACGAAGATATCTCTCGAACCTTCGCTTAGGGCTGCTTTTTCGACGCTCCTATTTTTCGGATTGTTTTTCCACAGCTAACCCCCACATACTGGCATGACAGACCGAGCCTGGGAGACGATCGAGAAACAGATCGCCTACAGCTGTGATGGCTTCGATATCGTCAACGAGCAAGTCGAACTCCCTGACGGCGAGCGCGCGGAGTTCGATTATCTCTCCGAAACCGAGAGCGTGGTTATTCTTCCGTTCACTCCAGACGACGATGTGGTTGTCATCGACGAGTGGCGACATGCGGTCAAACGCGATAATCGCGGGCTTCCCGCGGGAAGTATGGAGGCTGGCGAGGATCCAGACAGCGCCGTCCGGCGTGAGCTTCGTGAGGAGACCGGCTACGAGGCCGGTGAGATCGAGAAACTCACCGCCTTCGAGCCTGCGAATGGGTTCTCCGATGCCTACTTCCATTACTACGTTGCCCATGACTGCGAACGGACTGCCGAGCAGTCACTCGATGCTGATGAGACGATCGACGTGACGACTGAATCATTTGATCGGCTTGTTGAGGCTGTCCGTGCGGGTGAGTTGCCGGACGGTCGTACTGCGACGGCAGTTCTCTACTACGCGCTGTTCGAATCTGGGGAAGTGTAGTGTTTATTTAGCCGCAATGTGAGTAGTTGACAATACTAACAGCAAGAAAGCCCTCGCGACTGAAGTTGATACAACCACAAACAGCAAGAAAGCCCCCGGTCGATCGCCCATCCGGGGCTCGCTGTGGTCTCTGCTCACGGGCCGCAGGCCCGTTCGCATGGTCCGAGGGACCGGAGGTCCCTCGCTACTCACTCACTGCGTTCGTTGCGGTCCTTACGTCACCCGGGATGGAGCGAGCGACCGGCCCCTTTCAGTCCCGCCCGGCCTGGAAAATCACGTTGGGCGCGTGGCGGCTCCGCCGCCACGTTATAAGCCGGCGGTGAAACCGCCGGCCAAGGGACTGAAAGGGGCAGCAGGCTACGCGAACCCCGGCGATGTAAGCACCGCAACGTAGTGAGGAGCGCAGCGAGCCGCGGGAGCGTAGCCTGCTGGGGCTTTCTTGCTGTTCTCTGCGGTTGACTCACTCACATTAGTCAACAAAGAGTGCGGGGCTTTCTTGCTGTTCTCTGCGGTTGACTCACTCACATTAGTCAACAAAGAGTGCGGGGCTTTCTTGCAGTTTGCGGCTGTCCCAATTCCAGTCGTTCGGTCCCCTTGTCTTCTCGCCCCTTTCTTGCTTTCGGCAGTGCTGGTTGCGCACTCTCCAATTAATATAAACACTACTCCCGCTAGAGACCACAGCGTTGAAGCGACATCACGGGATAGATACCGACAATGACGCTTCGCGTGACGAACTCGCTGACCGGCGAACGGGAGGAATTCGAGCCACAGTCAGAGCCTGTCTTGCTGTATTACTGTGGGCTGACGACCTCCGACCCGGCACATCTCGGCCACGCACGCGGGTGGGTTCACGTCGACGTAATGCACCGCTGGCTTGCAGAACTTGGCTACGAGGTGCGCCACGTCGAGAACTTTACTGATGTGAACGAGAAGATCGTCGCTCGCGTTGGAGAGATCGGTGAGAGCGAGGCCGACGTTGCCCGGTCGTACATCCAGGCGATCATCGAGGATATGCGCTCGCTGAATCTCAAACGCGCCGAAGTCTACCCTCGTGTCTCCGAACACATCCCCGAGATCATCGAACTGGTCGAGCGCCTGATCGACCGCGGCTACGCCTACGAATCAAATGGCTCGGTGTACTTCGACGTAACGAACTTCGAGGAGTACGGCAAACTCTCGAATCAGGATATCGAAGAGATCGAATCACAGGGCAACCCGGACGAGCAAAGCGAGAAACGCAACCCGGCGGATTTCGCACTCTGGAAAGCCGGCGGGGTCGACCCCGCGGAGATCGCCGATCACCAAAACGACGGTGCGGCTCCGGCCGAACAGGCCTGCCAGACCGCCCAGACTTGGGACTCCCCCTGGGGGGAGGGCCGACCAGGCTGGCACATCGAGTGCTCTGCGATGAGTATGACCCATCTGGACGAGACGATCGATATCCACGTCGGCGGGCAGGATCTGGTCTTTCCGCACCACGAAAACGAGATTGCCCAGAGCGAGGCCGCGACCGGCGACACCTTCGCCCGGTACTGGCTTCACGTCCGTCTGCTCGATGCGCCCGACGACGAGAAGATGTCCTCCTCGCTTGGCAACTTCGAGACCGTCACCGAGGCGATCGAACGGTACGGCCCGAATGTCGTCCGCACCTTCCTGCTCTCGACGGCGTATCACAGCGCGGCAACCTACAGTTCCGAGACCGTAAGCGAGGCCGAGAAACGCTGGGAGACGCTGGAGCGGGGGTACGAACGGGCACGCGAGACAGTCGACAGCACCGACGCCAGAACGAAAGTCGAAGCCGAGGCACTTCGGGGGGCCGTCGACACTGCGCGCTCGGAGTTCGAGGCCGCGATGAACGACGATTTCAACACTCGCGGTGCGTTGCGCGCACTTAGTGAACTGACGACTGCGGTCAACGCCCACCTCGACGAGGCCGACAGCTACGATTACCGGGCACTCCGCGAGACGATCGAAACATACGAGCAGTTCGGTGGCGGAGTTCTTGGACTCTCCTTTGGGGACAGCGCCGACGACGGTGAGGTCGAACTCGCCGAGGAGCTCGTCGAGCTCGTGCTCGAGGTCCGTGAACAGGAACGGGAGGCGGGCAACTACGAGCGTGCCGACGACCTCCGTGACGACCTCGAATCGCTCGGCCTCGAAGTGCAGGATACCGACGACGGGCCGACGTTCCGATTTGGCTAAACGAACGATCGACGTTCCGATTTGGCTAAACGAACGATCGACGTTCCGATTTGGTCAGTCGACCGACCGATGTCCCGGTTCGGTCAGACGAACGAGTCGAAGTACCGGATTCCCTCGGCGACGGTGTCGACCGAGGATTTCGAGAGCATTGGGTGGATGGGGACCGAGAGCACCTCCTCACAGGCTCGCTCTGCAACCGGTGCGCTCGCCGTGACGTGATCGTACGCTTCCTGCTCGTGGACTGGGATCGGGTAGTAGATACTCGAATCGATCCCGAACTCGTCCAGATGATCCTTGAGTTCGTCCCGTCGATCCGACCGGATCGTGAACTGGTTGTAGGCGTGTCTCGACCCGTTGGGCTCGATTGGCATCACGACCGAGGAGTCCGCGATCCGTTCACGGAGCCGAGCAGCGTTCTTTCGGCGCTCGGCGAGATAGTGTGGGAGTCGGTCGAGCTGGACTCGGCCGATCGCCGCCGCGATGTCGGTCATCCGGAAGTTGTGCCCGAGGCGCTCGTGACTGTACCCCTCCGCACGCCCGTGATCGATGAACTGCCGGGCACGAGCGGCCACATCATCACGGTCGGTGACGACCATCCCGCCTTCGCCGGTCGTCATGTTCTTGGTCGGGTAAAACGAGAAGCAGCCGACATCACCGATCGCACCCACTGGCTCCCCATTGTATTGGGCTCCGTGGGCCTGAGCTGCGTCCTCGATGAGTGCCGCATCGTACGTTTCGGCAATCTCTTTGAGTCGGTCCATCTCCGCGGGAAGTCCGAACAGATGCACAGCGAGAATCCCATCTACCTCGCCATCGTGTTCTTCGATAGTCGTCTCGACGGTATCGGGATCGAGATTGTACGTCTCCGGATCGATATCGGCAAACACCGGCTCTGCACCGGCAAACCGGATCGCGTTCGCCGTCGCAATAAACGTGAACGGAGTCGTGACGACCCGGTCACCCTCGCCGATCCCGACCGCTTCCAGTGCAGTGTGGAGTGCGGTCGTGCCGTTCGACGTGCCGACAGCGTGCTCGGCGTTGCAGTAGGTGGCAAACTCGGATTCGAACCTGTCGAGTTCGTCCCCGCCCGCGAGCGAACCGGAGTCGAGTACAGCCGCGACAGCCTCCTTCGTGCGCTTGCTAAGAGTCGGGTCTGCGATCGGGATCCGTTCGCGGTATTTAGTCGTCGTCATGCGATCTGATTCCCTCCCTGGAGCTGTGGCGGCAGTGGTTCGTGGCTCGCAGGCGAACCGATCGCGAGCGTCTCTGGTGGCACGTCCTCCGTGACGACTGCGCCGGCTGCGATAAAGGAGCCGTGTCCAACACGGACACCGGGCAGCACTGTCGCGTTCGCACCGATCGAGACACCGTCTTCGATTACTGCACCCTCGATCGTACTCTGCTCACGGATCGGATACGGATCGTTCGTGATGGTCGCGTGCGGGCCAAAAAAGACGTTGTCGCCGATCTCCGTTCCCTGTGGAATGTAGACTCCGGTCTGGAAACTGCCGTGTGAGCCGATCGTCACCTCGCCGTCGATGACCGTCTTCGTTCCGAGCAACACGTCGTCGCCGATCGTCGTTGCCTCCCTGACGAGCACGTCGTGACCGGTCCGGAACCGGTCACCGATCTGAACGTCGTTGTAGAGAATCGATCCGGCACGGATCGTTGCTTCGTCGCCAATCTCCGGGTCGTCGCCAGCAGTGCCCGCACCGATTCTCGCGGTTGGTGCGATACTGCAGTTGGTTCCTGTTGTTGCCATTTTTTTCACTTCCTACCTGCCAGTAAGGCAGTAATTCGACTTTGTTACTAACACATTAACGCAAAAACACGCAAGCAAACTGGCACTACTCGGCAGTGACGGCGTGGACGATGCCACAGGCAGTGATGCCAGTAATCAACGCAACCAGCACGACGGAGGAAGTCAGTCCGTAGGCCGCGCCGCCTGCCTGCCCAGCGGCGAACAGTCCGACCGCACCGACCGCGATCGACAGATACAGTTTGTGCCATCCCGGCTGTGTCGGCTGTTCGAGATACTGGTCGAGCTGGTCAGCGTTCGGCCCGAGTTCGATCGTCCCGCGGTTCTGGTCGAAGTCGATGACATCAGTATCGTCCATCTTCGGGAGATGGCACTGGTAGAGGCCGACGTAGACACGTTTTCGCTGTGTCGAGGAGATCGCCTGCACGGTCGTGTCGTTTTCGATGGCAGCGATATGCTCGGCGACCTCACTCAGCGTCGTCTCGCCACCGTTTCGGTGGAGATACTGCAGCGTCTCCCGGCGGCGGCTGTTTTTGAGAATCTCGAACACCTGATCGAGTGGGAGGTTGTATCCCGGCTGGCTCTCGGGACTCTCATCGTCCGGACGCTCCGGGGCTGGTGTCGTCGGGTCGTCACCTGCTGATTGCTTACTTCCACCAGCTGGCTGCTGTCCGTCGTCTGGTTGATCCGTCTGCTGGAGGCTCACACTGCTCGGGTCGGTCAGTACGCGGTCGGGGTTGTTAGTCGTCATCGGTACGCCCTCTGTTTCGGTGTTGGATCCCGTTCATAGTTCAAAGCACAGTGCTTGGCTGCGTTACTGGTCTGTTTCGGGGACGGTGGTCGGCTGGTCAGTTCCATCACCCAGTGTGTACACCGGATGAGGAAGCTCGTCCTCGATCACTCTTCGACCATCCAGGATTATGCACTCGTCGATTTCATTCCAATCAATTGACTCGAACTGTTCGTGGGCGGTGACCACCACAGCGGCGTCGAACCCGACAGTCGAGAGTTCGTCCGTTTCGATCCGTTCGGCGGCGAGTCCCGAGGCGTCCGAGCAGACTGGATCAGCGGCGTACACCGTGCTCCCGGCTGCCGAGAGCATCGACGCAATCGGGAAGGATGGTGCCGCACGCGTTTCGTCGACTCCGGCACGGTAGGTGATCCCGAGCAGGCCAACCGTCGCCTCCTCGAGATCGATTCCCTGCTCGGCGAGACGCTGTTCGAGCAGTTCCACCGTGTGCGCGGGCATCTCCTCGTTGACATCCCGCGCCTGCCGGAGCAGCGGTGTCTCCGTCTCGGTGTTGCTCATCACGAAGTGTGGATAGTACGGAATACAGTGGCCACCCACACCGGGGCCTGGTGAGTGGATATCACAGTACTCGGGCATGCTGGCGGCTTCGATCGCTTCGTTGACGTCGATCGAAAGCTCATTAGCCAGCCTCGCAAGCTCGTTTGCGAGGGCGATATTTACGTCCCGGTACAGCCCCTCGAACAGCTTCACACACTCCGCAGTCGTACAGTCGCCGACAGGAACGACTTCATTCGACGTAATCTCGCTGTAGATCATGTCAGAAACACGAGTACTCTCTGCATCTTTCCCACCGACTACTTTCGGGTACGCCCCGCGTATGTCTCGGAGTGCGCGACCACTCGCAGTCCGCTCGGGGCAGAAGGCGAGTCCGAACTCGCTCTGGTCGAGACCGCTTCGGTCAGCGAGCGCCGGACCGACGATATCGCGACAGGTTCCCGGCGGGACCGTCGATTCGAGGATCACCATATCTCCGGGAGTCAGCCCGCTCGCGATGTCCGAAACCACCGAATCGAGCGCCGAAAGGTCCGGTTCGTCGGAGTCTGTGATCAGGGTCGGAACGATAACAACGTGGACGCGCGCGTCAGTGGCTGCCGTTGTCGAATCGGTCGTTGCGTCCAGATTATCGGCTGCAACGAGCTGCTCGACAGCCTCGTCGAGTCCCGGCTCGCCCTGAACGGGGCAGTCGCCTGCTTGTAACTGTTCGATGACAGTCGGATCGATGTCGACTCCTGTTACGTTGTTTGTAACTGTCGCGAAGACAGTCGCAAGTGGGAGGCCCATCTTCCCGAGTCCGTACACTGCAACCGGGATCTCACCGCCTGTAAAGGCCTGACGTTGCGCTGCCTGCGAGCTATCCGAACTGTACAGTTGGGTCGCTGTGTGCTGTTTTTGTCTCATATTATTGTATACTTTTTCCGATAGGTCGGTTGTTGCTCACTTCGAGTAGAGTTGGCAGACACTACCTTTGTTATACCCTTCCTGTCGCCGATTCAGCCCCTATTTGGGGTTTCAGGCAGTCGGTAAGAGAATTATATTCTCCATTCTATGCTGACAAAAAAATAGTCGCAGGATGGGCATTATATTCCTTTCAGTAACCTGAGTACAACAAAGTACGACAGGGGAGTAGCGAGGAGCGTACACACTCGGTGGGGCCGTGGCAGACAGCAAACGGGCGGGGAAAGTTCCGGAGTCGCTGTCGACCGATAGAACCGGCACCCACCGGGAGACAGAGATCCAGTAAACCAACTTATGGGTACGAGTGAATCTAGGCTGTCACAGGATGTCGTGTTCGATATTCTTTCCAGCCCGAGGCGTCGATATGTGTTGTATTACCTCAGAAAGTCTGACGAGCCCGTCAAACTAACCGATCTCGCAGAGCAGGTCGCTGCATGGGAAAACGAAACAGAGCCAGACCAGATCACCGAACAGGAGCGAAAACGTGTGTACGTCTCGCTGTACCAGACACACATTCCCCGTCTCGACGAGGTGGGTGTCGTAGAGTACGACAAAGACTCCGGCGAGATCGAGCTCGCGAGTGATGCCAGTCATATCGACGAGTATCTCGGCTCACCGGAGGATACCGTCCCCTGGCAACAAGTGTATCTCCTACTCGCGGGGGTGAGCACTCTGTTGCTCGGACTGACCGTTCTCAACGTCGGATTCTTTGCCGGCATTCCCGGCACTGTCGCAGCGGCAATCGTTGTCGGCGTCTTTGTCATTGCAGCGATTGCACACTCCGCTGTCCGGTTGACCCAACAGCGCGAGATTCCACCGGAGTTCCAGAAACGACAGTAGCCGGCTCCACGCCTTCGAAATGCTGTGAGCTATGGCTGGTAGCTCAACTGTACTGTGTTTTCCGAAAACGTAGTGGATTTAATATAATGGTTTATCGTTGCCTACCCAGAGTCGCGAGCGATGGTGTTCAGCTCTCAGAATCCGGGACGAGCTGTTCTGGATCGCGCTGGAAGACAGGCGTATTTGCGAACTCACGAATCCGTTCCATCTCTGTTTCGGACAGATGTTCTGTCATCACCACCATTAACTGTTGACGTATATATAGTAATTATTCGCCTGAGCAACCATTGCTTTCTTCAAAGTCAGTCTTATCTCTGTATAATATATTCCTACCATCCCCACTCTGGTAGTCGGTCACATACTCGGCCAAACGAGTAGAAGCGGCTGTCTAAGGATCGCTGCCGGGAAATAATAAATTTATAACTACCTCGTAAAATCTGTTTACCTGTTTGCAGAATGTGTGTTTCGTGTGAACATCATACAAGAAATGTGTCCTCTGTTGGGCACGGATCGAATTTCGTCTTCGATCACGCAAAACAATCCAGATGACGCATGTCGACTACTGATGCCGACGTGCTGACAGCGGGCGCGTGGTCGCTGTGGCCGTTCACAGACGGTTTGTTTCACAGCAAAGAGGTCTGATATCGATCGGCAACGGTCTACGCATTCAGCAGAACGCTGCCGAGAGTTCCTCGCTGTGTTCGACTCATACTGCCGGCTGTACATTCGGTACAGTATTCGCCACCCGAGGTGGCGGGATTTGTAATTTTCTTACAGCCGGCAGTATCACTACCGTCAGGCAGGCCTGAGAAGGTTCGCCTCGCAACCTTCGGCTCGCCCCCTACTCGTGACAGCCCTGCGAGCCCCCGGCAGCAACCGTGGTGGCCGTTTCACTCGCTCGCGAGGTTCTCGGCGTCGATCGTCTCCCACACCTCCCTGCCGTGTTCTGTGAGGCCATAGACCCGTCCTTTTTTTCTGTCGTCCGATACGAGCAGATCGACGAGCGTCCGATCACGGAGATCCTGGAGCGCTCGTGAGATGTGTGCAATCCCGACGCTCGCGTCGGTGGCGATCTGCGATGGCGTTGCTGGCCCTACTGCAAGCCGCTTGAGGGCGATTATCCGGTATCGGGAACTGATTACGAACCCGATCTCGTCCCAGTCTGTGTTCATAGTTTTATGTATTACGTCTGGTTGTTTATCGGTGGTTACAGGCAATTTAGATGCGTCCGATTCCAGTTTGGTTGTCCACAGCTGTCCGTATAGACGTTACGTTTGTTCATTTTATCTCTATTTTTTAGGACAACACTAACGATAGTAAGGCTAGATTATCAGTACACAATGAAAATATTCAATCTGATACAACAGAGTAGCTCGTTGCATCGAAACCACCGACAGGTCCTCTCTTTCTCCGCCGATACGGCCGCCGTATGGAGATAAGGTTCTGTTACGAGTTGTGTGACACTCCTGTGTGATCGGCCAGTGAGCGTAACCACTCCGACAGGATCGTACAGTAAATCCGTACTGTCGGACACACAACTGCTACCCTCTGACCGGGAACTGGTAGAAATAGTATGTGTGTAGTAAGATTCTGCTTCTGAGATTGATTTATATAGTTGCTGCTGACTCCAGCGTGCTTACACACTCCTGATACTGCACTCAGATGCTTTCAGGGAGGCTGACGAGGCTGTTTTTGCAATTCAGCTGGGTGTGCTGTGGGCCGCGGTCCGTTTTGCGGTATCAAAAACGCCGGGTGACTGGTTTCGCTGTCCCGTACGAAAGCTGGGTACCGCAGGACAAGCGTTTGATCAAGGCGGCGTCACTGTCTGGGTGGACACTCGCTCGTGATATACTGTCGGATAGTATACGAATACAATCGATAGCCAAGATATAACAAATGCGGTGGCAGGCTTCTTTCGAGCGATGACAGCAGGGACTCTGTCCGGCAGCGGAACCGACATCCGATCGAGCACACAGCTCGAGCTGTCGGTCGTCATCGTGACCTACAACGAGCAAGACCGGATCAGAGCGTGTATCGAATCGGTGGTTGCAGCTGCGCGTGAACTCGCGGAGTTCGAAGTCATCCTCGTCGATTCGAACTCCACGGACCGGACCGTGGATATCGCCTCTGAGTACCCAATCACCATCTTCCAGATCCCTGACGACGAACTCACGACCCCCGGCGCTGGGCGGTACGTCGGAACGCAGGCTGCCCGCGGTGAGCTCGTTTTGTTCGTCGACGGCGACATGGTTCTCGAACGTGACTGGCTTGCACGCGCGATGTCACTTATGCGGTCTGAACGTCCTGGTGTTACCCACTCTGGACGCCAGAACACTGGCCAACACCGAGATACTACCCTTCCGGAGCAGACTAACGGGTCGCCTGCACAGACTGAACAGCTGGCAGTCACGCAGGCTGATTCCGAGCCACTCGAATCCGCGCCGATCGCGGCAGTCGACGGACAGCTCAACGAGCCTGCAGCGTCGGGGTCGATTACCACAGTCGACTCAGTCCGCGGTGTCGCGCTGTACAGACGAGAGATCCTCCAGTCGGTCAGCGGCTTCGACCCGTACCTCCAATCGCTCGAAGACGTACATCTTGGCTTCGAGCTGACGGAGGCAGGATACCGACTCCTTCGGCTTCCGGAGGTCGCTGCCACCCACCCGAAACGGCCATCTGTCTCCGAGCCACTCCGGCGCTGGCGGCAAGGGTACATGATTGGCACTGGACAGACAGTCCGAAAATCACTCCACTCGCCCGGACTGCTCGGGAAACATCTCTACCGGCTTCGACATCGGCTGGCGATCTTGGTGTGGCTCTGTGTTGGGCTGGGAACGCTTCTCGTTTCCTCCGCATTTTTATTGTGGCTCGGGCTGTCGGCTGTCGCGTTCGG
>SL_4KL_010_BRINEDRAFT_10000188_pt1 | contig 29534 bp, 27 predicted proteins | sample SodLak_010_BRINE_2_FD_10664 | JGI IMG/M metagenome (IMG submission 10664) | reverse complement strand
GCTCATCGTCGTTGTGGGATATCAAAAGCAAGATATCATCAATCACTACGGGGATGAGTTCAGGGGAGTACCAATTACGTATGCCCACCAGCGTGACCAGAAGGGGTTGGCACATGCGTTGTTGACCGTAGAGGAGCACATCGATGATGACTTCATGCTCATGCTCGGCGATAACATCTTCCAAGCAAACCTGGAGGATGTAGTACGTCGTCAACAAGGAGAACGGGCGGATGCTGCGTTTCTTGTCGAAGAGGTTAGCTGGGAAAACGCAAGTCGGTATGGCGTCTGTGACACGAACAACCATGGAGAGATCACGGAGGTCGTTGAGAAGCCCGAAGATCCACCATCAGACCTCGTCATGACAGGATTCTACACGTTTAGCCCAGCGATCCTACATGCCTGTCATCTGGTACAGCCGTCAGACCGGGGGGAGTACGAAATTAGTGATGCCATCGACCTGTTAATCCAGAGTGGCCGGACAATTGACGCAATCGAATTGGAAGGCTGGCGGGCCGACATCGGATATCCTGAGGACCGGGATGAAGCGGAAGAGCGACTCTCCAACGAGAAGGTGAATACTGATATCGAGGCTTAGCTACAATCTTAATCATAGTGTGTCATTACCTGAACAATCATCCGATCGCATTCTGAGTTGTTCGTCGAAACAAATGCGGGGACTCCCTGTTCGACCGCAAGATTAGGCAATTTAACGCGAGAGAACAGTGTTAGAAACGCAGGTCATCCACCCCTCGGGACCTCTTCGGGGGAGCCACAAGAAAACGTAAAATGCTGTAATCGGATGTTCAGGCCATATTGAGTGATTTCTCTGGTGAATATGCGAAGGTCACCCAAGGATGCTGCCCAAGGAAGCCAAGCCTGAATTTGCCTACGTTGTGGTCTGGAAACTGCTCTTTCAAATGTTTTTCAGCCAAATCTGGTTTCGGTCCTAAGAGAACGACTGAGCCGGTGTCAGCCAAGATTCGTTTGTACTCGGGAACCGCTTGTGAGTATAGTTCGACGGCGTTCAGATCCAACTGCTCTCCCCATGGAATATTGGAGACAGCGATATCGAAATAATCGTTTGGCAATTTCGAATCTGTAGCATCCAGATTATGGACGTTCCGAACCCAGTCTCGGGAGAACGATCGAAGATGGTCTTTCGCATATCGAACCGCTTGCTCGTCAATATCGCCCCCATGAGGAGCAACCCCCTGAAGTACTCCTTCACATAGAATGGTGCCGACTCCACAAAAGTTGTCGACTAACTTATCACCAGGCTCTGGATCAGTAAGTCTGACTAGCGCTGCCGCGATCGACGGTTTGAGCGACCCCTCTCTACTGTGCTGTTTGTACTCACGGTAATAGAGCGGTTTTTCAGTTAACCGAACGGACTCAATCACATTATTTTTCTCAACGTGTACTCTGATGTCGAGATTGGAGTGATCTCGTGGTGTGTATTCAAAAGATAACGCAGAGGCAAGCCGGTTTCCGAGAGTCGTTTTTAAATCCTCTTTCGCAATGTTGTCATTCTTGTATCTTGATGCCGTTACTGAGACTGTATTGTCGAGAGTGCGAATTGAGCGAATAAGTTCAACAGCTTTGAAGACATCATCAGTCGAAGAGTTCTCTAAAACAACGTCGGTATCGGGCTTGTTATTGTGCTCAGTAAACGTGAGCAGGTAGTGAATATCATCGACCGTTTTCAGGTCAAGCAGGGTGGAGGCCGACTCAGCTGGTGCGCGTAAAATGAGGTATTTATCTGATGTCTGTTGAATTTCCGCTGAAGGGACGTACTCCAGAATTTCTTGTTTTACGACGCGGTCGAGACCTTTTGTAATATATGCGATGAATCTCATTATAACTTGGGAGTTAGTTGACTTAACTTTGGGCTCAGATAAAGTGACCTTTACGATGCGTGGTGAGTTGGAGCCAGAGCCCCAACCTTGATTCAAGCAGGATTAGTTGAGATCCAAAAAGTATTCTACTACTGTCTGATTTGTCAGAATAAACGATGGCTCGTGATACAACGGAACCGCTAACTGACACAGATTTTGCGGATTTGGATGCGATAACTGAAGATGTCCCATATACGCCCCAGCTAGTTGGGCACCTTCTACATCGGATCTGTTCACACTATCAAAACCCCGAGATCCTGGAGCTTGCCTGTGGATACGGGAAGATCACCCCCTATCTTGCGAGCGCTGCTGAGTCCCGTAACGGGTCCGTACGAGCGATCGACCACAAATACGAATTATGGGAAGGCAAGTCTGCTGAAGATCGGGTTGAGGAGGCTGAGTTGAGTGATGTCTGTGATTTTACCTTCGGAGTTGACGCAAGATGGTATATTCTTGAACTTCTTCTACAGCAACCCGGAGAATGGATCGATGTGGTCTATTTAGATCTCTCTCATACAATCGAAATTGATGCATTCGTCGCCCTTGCAGTGTGGAACCATCTTCGCCCGGGTGGAGTTCTGGTTTTCGATGATCTCGACTGGAAGCCAGATGAACACGGAAGTGAGAAAATTCAAAATCAGACGAATCGCCCACAGGTTCAACAGATGCAAATGCTGTTCAAGTATATTTGCCAACAGCCTAGTGTCGGTGACCACACGACATGGGGTGGTGAGAAACTCAATTGGCGGTGGGGATTCATACAGAAAGCGAAAGAAGAAGAAACAGATGACCAATCATTATCTGAAATTATCGCGAATTTTTGACCTGTCACGGACCACGACGAGTAGGTGAACAGAGTATTCTTGGGCTCTGTCAGTCAGGGCGAATACCAAAAAAATCGTATGACCATCAAATAATATATGCTATGAACGGCCAATAGATATCTTGAATGGATATTGCCGTTGTGGGAGGGGGCTTGTTTGGCGTTACAACAGCTTTGGAGATATCCGATCGGATCCAGAACGCGAATATCACCCTTTACGAGCGAGAGAATGATATTTTGCGGGCAGCATCCGGAATCAACCAGTGGCGACTTCATCGGGGATACCACTATCCACGGAGTAAACCGACAGCAGTCTCGTGTCGTGCTTCCCATGATGAGTTCAAAGACCGATACGGTGAGGCAGTCATCACGGAACACGACCACTATTACTGTATTGCTTCAGAAAATACTCGAACGTCCCCGGAAGCGTTTCTCAGCCACTGTGAAGACGTCGGACTCTGGAGAGAGGAGACAGACCTCAACATTGTTAAAGATGATAGCATCGACCTCTGTGTCGAAGTTGAGGAGAATCACATAGACCCCCTGTCCCTTCGATCCCTTCTGTGGAAAAGACTGAACGAGAGAAATATTGATGTCAGGTTGAATCACCATGTCGATACAGCGCGACGCCTGGCATCTGAGTACAAGTATGTAGTTGTAGCTGCCTACGCTGGAAACAACGCAGTTCTGGAAGGCTATCCCGACCTTAGACGGGAATACAAGTTCCAACTCATCGAAAAGCCAGTTGTTACCCTGCCAGACTCATATCACGACCGAAGCGTCGTCGTGATGGATGGGCCGTTTATGTCATTTGACCCATACGGTCACACAACGCGAATGTATCTAGATCATGTACAGCATGGAATTCGATCTGAAGAAGTCGATATGCGACCACGTTTCGAGGGCTTCGATCCATCACTTCTTAACGGAAAACTTATCCAAGATCCACCAGAGACGAACTTCCCAGCGTTCATCGACTCATATCAAGAGTTCTTCAACGATATCGAGGCAGCCGACCACCTCGGATCGTATTTCACAACCCGTACAGTTCTCCCGAATCGGAATGATACCGACGCCCGACCAACTTTAGTTGGGAGATCGGAGAACGTATTCCGAGTGTTCTCAGGGAAGATGTGTACTTGCGTGAAGGCCGCTGACAAGGTAATCACTCAGATAAATTCATCCAAAGAGATGAGACAGTAACAGGGCTGTTTCAGGGTAAGAGACTCCAAATATACCGTTGAATCAGCGGACTGATCCCGTAGGAAATGTTTCGAATCAGATCCACACAGTCACGAGGAGACAACTAACGAGTTTAATCGGAGGAAGGATCCGATAAACCATCGAATAATGTTGTGACTGTTGCTCCGAACTGACCGTCAGTCACGGGAGTGCGATTAGTTTCGACACAGTCAAGAAATCGTCGTACCTCCACTTTCAGCGGTTCTTTTTCGCTTCTAAACACAGTCTCAAAGCCATCGTCTGCGGTAGTGGCATGATATAGTTCGTGGTCGTCCCAGAGGAAGACGTCTCCGCTCGAGGTTACGAATGTAGCTGTCTTCCGTTTTTGAATGTCGACACGATTCAACTGGATGCGACAAGTGGCATCCTCGAATGCCGCTTGGATCGAGACAATATTGCGAGCATCGAGTGCCTGTACACTGTTTGTTTTCGTGAGTGAGTCAGGTTGTGTTCCAAAGAGGTCGTACAACAACGCGATATCATGACTGGCGAGACTGGCTATGATATCGGTGTCGCTAACACGACGCTTGCGCCACTCTAGTTCAACATGCACGAACGGAGAATCGTTGTGGATTGCCTTCAGGCGCTGGAACACCGGGTGATGGACGAAAATATACCCGACAAAAAGGACAGTCTGGCAGTCCCTGGCGAGTGCTGAAAGTTCGGCTACCGACGCTGGGTCAGCTGTGAGTGGCTTTTCGACGAACGTGTGAATGCCCTGTTGAAGAAGTTGTTTGGTGAGCGAATAATGAGTCTCGACCGGAGTTGCAACAACTGCAGCATCAGGATCGGCGTCCAGAACTTGCTCGAATGATGTCGTGAGTGGAATAGATGGATAAGTATCTTCCATCCATTGCCGGTTCTGCGCCCCACCTAGGTGGCAACACAGCACTACGTCAGCAATATCGTCGAATACCCGAATCAGGTTTTTTCCCCATCGACCACAACCGATAATAGCAATCTTGGCATCGGTAGAAGACATATGAGATTACTCTTCGGATTGGGTTATGGTGTTGGTGAGAAGTCGATCATATGATGAGACCATCCGATCAAGCGAAAGTTGCTTGGTGACCCGATCCCGAATACGTGCTTCCGTTTCCAGTGACCGATTCATATAATAGTCATCTAAAGCGGAAAACCACTCAGTCGGCTCCTCGAGTTCTTGTAGAAGTTTTGTTTTCCCAACTACTTCACGGCTAGCTGGTTGGGGGCGAGCCACTACAGGCCGACCACTCAGGACGGCTTCAGTGATCGCCAGTCCGAACGTTTCCTTGAACTCTCCAAGTGCAAGAACACCAGAGCACTGCGCAAGTGCGTCCCACTTGTCAGCTCCAGCAAGCCAAGGCGAAAATGTGAGATGATCCGCTACCCCGAGATCGCCAGCCAGCTGCTCCAACTTTGACCGGTACGTAGACGTCGAATTCTGTTCATCAAACCACGCAAGTTGGAGTTCAATGTTGTCAGCCTCAGGCATAGCCTTGGCCAGCCCTTCGATGGCTTCTCGATGGCCTTTCCGTGGGTCGGGTCGATGAGGCAACCGCACAGTTAGTGAATCCTCTGTCCAGTCTGCTGGTCCGATTGCTTGGGCTTGCTTGAGATGATATTGTGGGAGCCCATACTGAATAACGGATACTGTGGTGTTCCTGTTCACGCGTGCGACAGATGATTGATGGAATTGCGTCGGGACAATAATCTGTGACCAGAGATCCGACCTGATAGCAGTGGCCTGCATTTCGTACCCCAGGGTGTTCGACATTAGAACACATGGGACTGAAACCGGCGCTGGGAGTATCTTATCGATACTCAACACGATATGATGTTGTGCCGCAAGCGACTGGAAGGATTCAGCAGCCTCAACAGCGGTATCAGGATTAATCGTTTTTGCCCGCACCTCAATATCCTCTTCAGGGAGATGATAATGATTATCCATAGAACACTGTTCACGATGAACAACGCTGATCTCCCAGTCCTTCGTTGTCTCGAGGGCGTCAAGAAGAGGATCTACAATTTGTTGGACCCCACCAAGTTTCTCTGATTCAGTCGGGCAAAAATAACAGAAAACAAGTAGTCGCTTCATTGTGTCCCCCCGTAGCAACGAGTAAAGCACCCGACCGGTAGCGTAATTGCCTCTCGAGAGAGATTTAATGTCCTGATTGTCTCAGTCACAGCCGTGTTGATTGCTTCCCTAGCGCGAGTACGTTCCTGATCCGACAACGCGGTGAAAGTTGATGTGTCGATGCTGTCTCTGATGAAATTACAGAACCCTACAGCATATGCAACCGCGTCTTGAGAGTTTATCAGCCCCGCAAGATGGCCCACACAGTGTCCGTAATCAACCAGTTTATTTCGCCACGCTTCAAACGTCTGAGGATGTGAGTGCGATACCGACACCGTACCGTCGTAGCTGATTGTTCCGTGCCGCGATGCATGCCAAATAAATTCTGTGTCTTCAGTCCCACCGTACGGCCGCCCAGCACCAAGTTGAGCTTTGAACCCATTCATTTCGCTGAGTAGGGTTCGCTTGACCACGAGCGCGGCACCAGCTCCATACGTCCAAACGTTTTGTATCCGGATTGACGAGCCGTCAGTAGTCCGCTGAGTCGACCCACGGTCCAGCGTGAGGGTTTCCCCTCCTATGCGTTCCCAAACCGTCTCAGGTGGAGGGCTGACAACACGTAAGCCCACTACATCCGAATCTGGACGCTGTTGGATCGATTCACGAACTGAGGATAGGAAATCGTCGTTAACGCTGACATCGTCATCGAGAAACAGAATCCAGTTGTTCGTCGCAGATCCCCAGCCGACGTTCCGCGCTACTGATGCGCCAACTTGACTGTATCGGACCTTGATAGAGTCGGCGGGATAATCAATAAGGTCATCGGTACGACCCCGAGTAGGCGCCTCATAGGAGCGGAGTTCCGCAGTTTGTTCTTCGAATGTCCAACTGTGCTTTTGTTGCGGTGAGTCATTTACGATGATGATCTCGTCTTCGGCCTTAGATTGAGTGATGAGATCCTCAGCCAAACTCTGTGGGAAATCACGCCCACTAGGTATCACAACCGACAGATTCGGGACCAGTTGCTCAGTCATTGGTTTCATTTCTTCCTCTCCTCTTGTCTGATAGTACCCCAGTACCGAACCTCATTAGTATAATTATATCAGCAGTTATTCGTAGGGAGTTCATCAGAGGGTCGTGTTCAGAGAACAATATTGGTGCTATCCATTCGCACTTCCGATCGATCACAGCAGCTGTGTTCATCATGGGGAATTACCGGAGGCTTCATAGGAATCTCGCCGACGGCGTAGCGATTCGCGAGCACCTTCAGCCAACCCTTGAATCCGAGATTTTGCATGATCGAAACGGCCAGCATCTAGTTCTCGGATACTTGTCTGGAGTTCACTGAGAATCCATTCAAGCGAATCGGTAGCTGATACCTCAACTGTATCCAATCGAAATACAGTCCCGTTACGTGCCCAAAACCGTGTTCGAGTCGGACTGTTCTCTCCACCCAATGAAAGGTGGCCTTCATGTTCTATTCGAAGGTCACGGTGAATGGTGACATCACCACCGAGATCACCAACTCGAAGGCACCAGTCGATATCGCTAAAGAAAAATCTCATCCAGTGGTCAAACTCACCGACTCGTTCCCAGGTGGACTGGTCGAAGATCAGACAGGCTCCTGGTGACCAATCCACGGTAAATGACTGAACATCGGACCGCGGAGGCGTTGTGAGTTGTTCAATTGTACCATCTCTTTCGACAATCCCGCCGGTGCTCCAAATCGTATTCTTGTTCATATCAGTGATCACTGGTGCTATCACCTCCATAGGGTCCATCGGCGTTGCTTGTACTGTCGAAATGAATTCAGGTGGGACGAGGGTGTCGTTGTCAAGTATCATGAATGTCGAAACCTCTGTATTGTTGGCCAGATAATTGAGTCCCAGATTACGACCCCCAGCACACCCAAGGTTTCGGCCCGGCCGCAACACAACGAGATCCATCGATTGGTCGAGGTCTCTAAGTGCTGTTCTTGATACGCGACTGGTCCCATTCTCTACGAGAACAACTACATCTGGCGTCACAGCGCCCGCTGACAACGACTGAAGACAGCGGAGTGTTGTCTCAGCTTGATCTAGATCAAGGATAACAATGCCGAGAGTCATTCGGGATATGAATCCGACCAGCGGCCAGCTGGATCCGGTGATGAATGGATTACCCGATACACCATGTACTCTGCTGGCATGTTATGAGGCTCCGAACCTGTCTTTGTGAATGTTGCCATCAAAACGTGACTAGTCATCAAATGTCGGATCTCGATGAAAATTTGGACGGCTGAGACCATTGACGTTAATGAGTTGTACACAACTGTCCCATCACAGATATAAATCATTTAGGGAAACTCTCGGGGCGGTGTTCAGATAAGGATTGAAAGGTGAGGCGGTGCGTTTTCAAAGTGATCTATGCCCGAAAACGACCGCCTCAGCGGCTGTTTGGACGAGATNAACTTAGACTTTGTGGAGCGAGAAGCAACNCCGAAGCAGAAACTGCTGACGAGTGGCTCAGATCGTTCGCTTTCGCATGGAATCAGCTTATCTGAACACTACCTCACAGACGATCTGAAATATTCACTCCCGCTCCCGCTCACAAAGCACGCTCCTGACCACCTATCTCGGATAAAAACGTGTTTTCGGAGCCCGACTCTCCAGGACTACTGACCGGGATACCCCACCAAGATCACCACACCGGCGTGGGGTATATACGCGTCACCGACGTATTTCGTCACGTGACAACCCGGACCATCCGCGCCCGCGACCGGCCGGTGTTCGGCGTCGACGTCCACAGCGGCGACGTCCGCGGCGACGATCCCTCCTACGCCCTCGTCATCTTAGATCCGGTCGACGACGACGATCCCGACGCTCCGGAGTCAGACGAGCCGCTGGCACGGATCACCCGCGACGTGGTCTCCTTCCGCAAGCTCTGCCGACTTATCGACGACCGCGAGCCGCTGTACGTCGCCACCGACAACGCCTACGAGCTGGCGGCGAACAAAAACGAGCTCGTGGGGTTCCTCCGCTCGCTCCCCGACGGCACCCGTCTGGTACAGGTGACCGGCGCGGAGCGTCCGGAGCCCCTCTCGCGGGTCGCCTCCAGACACGGGATCCCGTACGGGAAAGACCCGATGAAGGAGGCGGAGGCGTCCGCCAGACTCGCCGCCGCCAACGTCGGCCACGAGGTGACCGCGTTCACCGACGAGACGCGAGTGAAGGTGTCTCGCGGCCGGTCGACCGGAAAGGGCGGCTGGAGCCAAGACCGCTACACCCGCCGGATCCACGGCAACGTCCGAAAGCGAACGCGACAGGTCCAGTCGAAGCTCAACGAGGCGAACCTCGACTTCGAGCGCGAGGTCACCGAGAAGTACGGCGGCTACGCGAACGCGACGTTCACCGTCGCGGCTCGCCCCGAAGATATCCCGGTCTCGAACTCGCGGGCCGGCGACGTCCGCGTCGAGGTCGAGCGCGAGCGACGCGACGGGATCGAGTACGAGCCGCTCGTGAAGCGACGCGACCGCGTGATCGTCGGGATCGACCCGGGGACGACCACGGCCGCCGCCGTCGTCGGGCTCGACGGGACCGTTCACGAGCTGTTCTCCTCTCGGACGGCCGACACCGCCGGGGTGACAGAGTGGATAATCGAGCAGGGACGGCCGATCATCGTCGCCGCCGACGTGGAGCCGATGCCGGAGACCGTCGAGAAGTTCCGGCGCTCGTTCGACGCCGCGGGGTGGCGACCGACCACCGATCTCCCGGTCGACGAGAAGCTCCATCGGACTCGCGAGGTCGGCTACGCGAACGATCACGAGCGGGACGCGCTCGCCGCGGCGCTGTACGCCTACGACGACCACGAGGACCAGTTCGACCGAATCGCGGCGAAGACCCCGCCGCGACTCGATCGGGAGGCCGTGATCGCCGGCGTCGTCGCCGGCGGCGCCTCCGTCGAGGCCGTCATCGAGGACCTCAGTGAGGACGATGGCGGGGATACGACGCCGACAGACGAACCGGAGACCGATCCCACCGAGCCCGAACGCACCGAAGAAGAGGAGACGATTCGGCGGCTCCGCAAGCGCGTCGACCGGCTGGAATCACACGCAGAGTCGCTGGAGGACGACCTCGACGAACGCGACGCACGGATCACCTCGCTGGAAGGGAAACTGGAGGAGGCGAAACGCGAAGAGCGGATCGAAGCGCGCACCCGGCGGGCCGTCTCCAGACTCGAACGCGAGACCGACCGGTTGGAGCGCGAGCGGGACGAAGCGCACGAACGGGTCACAGAGCTGGAGGGTAAAGTGGAGACGCTCAAAGAGCTGTGGCGGCTCGACCACTCGAACTTCGAGCACGTCGCCGCCGACCAGGGGCTCGCGAGCGTGAAAGTCGTCGAGCAGTTCACCCTCGACGCGATCGATGCAGCCGACGAGGCGTACGGACTCGTGGCCGGCGACGTCGTCTACCTCCGTGACGCCTCGGGCGCGGGGCGACGAACCGCGGAGCGGCTCGCAGAGACGGAGCCGCGAGCGGTGATCCGAGACGGCAACCTCTCGGAGGTCGCCGATCAGGTGCTGTTCGACCACGACGTTCCGGTCGTTCCGGTCGACGCGGTGACCGTTCGGGAGGTGGACGAGCTGGCGGTGGCCGAGGAGGCGGCCTTGGAGAACGCGCTCGACGACTGGAAGCGTCGCGCGGAGCGCCGGCGGAAGGCCGAGAAGGCCGAACATCTCGATCAGATCATCTCCGAGCACCGGGCGGGACGAACGCTGCCCGAGACCGAAGAGTAGCGTTAATTAGCCGCGCCCGCGGAAGCGCTCGCGACACCGCGTGCGATAGCCGTCCGCACGCTTCCAGAAGTCATATGTCCGACAACCGCACAGTCGGGAGTATGGATGCCTACGAGCGGATCACCCGGAACGCGGCCGAGGTGGTCACCGAGGAGGAGATCGAAGCGCTGGCTGACGACCCCGAGGGGAAGCGGGCGTACGTCGGCTACGAGCCCTCGGGGGTCCTCCACATCGGACACATGCTCACCGCGAACAAGCTCATCGACCTCCAGCAGGCCGGCTTCGAGGTGACGGTGTTGCTCGCGGACGTACACGCCTACCTCAACGACAAGGGATCCTTCGGGGATATCCGCCATACAGCAGAGCGGATGCGTGACCAGTTCATCGCGTACGGGCTCGACGAATCGAACACGCAGTTCGTGCTCGGCTCCGACTTCCAGCTCGATGACGATTACACGCTGGACCTCCACTCCCTAGAGCTGGAGACGACGCTTGCCCGGGCCGAGCGCGCGATGGCCGAGATCACGTCCGGCGACTCAGTGAAGGTATCACAGGCCGTGTATCCGCTGATGCAGGCGCTCGACATCCCCTACCTCGGCGTCGATCTGGCGGTCGGTGGAATGGAGCAGCGCAAGGTTCATATGCTCGCCCGCGACGTGCTCCCGAGCATCGACCGGGGGCCCCCGACGAGCCTCCACACCCCGCTCATCGCAGATCTCGCTACCGGGAGAGGGAAGATGTCCTCCAGTACGGGCGTCACCATCTCGATGGAGGATTCCCGCGAGGAGATCGAGTCGAAAGTAAACAAGGCGTACTGTCCGCCGACGGCAACTCCCGAGCCGACAGACGAGGGGACAGCGCGCGAAAATCCCGTCCTCCAAGTGTTCGAGTACCACGTGTTCCCGCGGTTCGACACCGTCGTCGTCGAGCGGCCCGAGGAGTACGGCGGCGACTTGGAGTACGAGGCGTACGAGACGCTCGAAACGGAGTTGGAGTCGGGCGAACTCCACCCAGCCGACGCGAAAGGCGCGCTCGCGGAATACCTCGACCGACTCATCGCACCGGGTCGCGAACAGCTCGCCGAGTAGTCGAAGCGGGGCACTTTTCACTCTTTTTGCCATTCAGCCGCCGTCAGCGGTGTGGCCTTCGCACTCGCAGGCTCCGTCCAGACAGCCGCGACCGGTCGCCGTCTCGAAGACGGGGAGCCCGCAGTCGCACTCGTCGACGACGACGCCCGACGGGATCGAGAACGTCGTCTCGCAGTCGGGGTAGTGCTCGCAGCCGAGGAAGACGCGACCGGGCGCGGACTGGATCGTCAGCTCGCCGCCACAGTCCGGACAGTTCCAAACGCGATCGAAGCGACCTCTCACGGCGTCTTCTAACGGGTCACATGCCGGATCGAGACAGAGGTGAAACGGCTCACCTCGCTCGACGCGGATCTTCGGCAGTCCGCAGTCGTCGCAGGTGCCGTCCGTGACGCTCGCACCGGCCGGGAGCCCCCATCGCGTCTCGCAGTCGAGACAGACCACGTCGCCGCGCGATCGCACGAGCGGACCGCCGTCCTCGGGGCAGGTACCGACTGGAACGCCGGCCTCGGTGACGGGAAGCGCGCGGCTGGCGGTCGCCTCGTTCGCGACGATCCGGAGGCGACGGCTTCCCTCTCGGGCGGTGATAGAGAACCCCTCGCCGTCGCCCTCGACGACGACGCTCTCGGGCCGGGTGAGCCACGCCACCGGCTGGTAGCCGTCGGCATCGTGGACGAGCGTGGTGTCGTCGGGTTTGATGAGGACGACGACGTGCCCGCGATGGGTGCGGGTACGGTCGCCGCGTTCGGTCACCTGACAGTCGCCTGCGAACACGCGGAGTCGTTTCGGCATACCACGGCGTTGCTCCGTTTTCCGATTTAACGAGTGGGCAGGGAGTGGTGATGACGAGCCGCTGCTTCTCACGAAAGCACCTCCCACCGATATGTAGTTGGGCGATCAACAAGTACACAGAATGAAACATCTCGAGTACGCGTACACGACCGGAATGGACGACGAGTCGATCGATGAACGCCTACGAACAGCCGATTCCGGTGTTCTCGCACTGGCCGGTGGGAACGACGCGTACGCGGTTCCGCTGGCGCACTACTACGACGGCGACAGCCTCTACTTCCGGCTGGGGATGACTGAGCAGAGCACGAAACGAGAGCTCTGGGAGACAACGGAGACGGCGTGTTACGTGTTACGTGGGACAGAGTCGACAGCTGATCCGAAGGCGTTCGACTCGTGGAGTATCGTGATCACCGGGTCGCTCACGGCGCTCTCTGAGGCCGAACGCGATCGGTTCGATACGGCCGAGATCAACGACCGATTCTCTCCGATTCGCGTGTTCGATGAGGCCATCGAGGATATCGACGTGATCATCGTCAGATTCGACATCGAGAGTATCACCGGACGGAGCACCGATAACTGAGCCCGGGAGCGAGTGGTCGCTGTGCGTGGGACCGACGAACTACGCCACTTGGACCGTCCGCGTCGCCCGGACCGGCATCAGCGGCAGGTCCGGAAAAACGACCTCAACGACGAACTCCAGTTCGTCGGCGTCGGGCGGACCGAACACGCCGACCGGGGTCGTCATCTCCCCGTCGAGATACGTCGTCGTCTCCGTCATCTCCACATCGTTGACGGTGACTCGGATCCCGGCTCGGGCAGCGCCAGAGGTAGTCGAGACGCCGACCTCGCACATCTCGTTTTCGCCGATCGCAATGGTGCCGGGAAACGCTCCCCAGTCGACGGCGATCTGCGGGCAGTCGCGCGCTGCCGAGACGATACGCTCGGCGACGGAATCGCTCATGCCGGCGTTCTCCAGTCCACCAACACCGGCGTCGACGACGTCCGCGGGCGAGGTGAGTCCGGCGCTGGCGAGTCGCTCGGCGCGGCCGGAGCCGACCCCGTCGATGGCGGTGAGTGCGACTGCCTCTCGCGACACGCCGTGTTCGACGCGGGCCTCGACGCGGCACGCGAGATTGGCAGCGCGTGGACCGGCGAATCGGTCGAGAAACTCCGAGAGCGCGGCGAGCAGCCGCAGTGCGTTCTGCCGAATCACCCACGCGTCGGAGCGGAGATCGGACGGGATCGAGTCGGCCATCCCCGCGATCAGGATGGCGAACACCTTCCGATGGCCGTCTTCGAGGTCGGTGTCGTGGCCGTCGAGGATCCGGTCGATCGCATCGGATTCCGCCGAGCGCGCAGAGACCGAGTCGAACTCGCCGGCGGCGGCGACCGTCTCTAAGATCCGGTCGACGGTAAGCGTCTCCTGGTCGGCGAGTCGGCGGAACCGCCGCGCCGTGTCGAGTCGGAGGTAGTACTTCGAGGCGAGTCGCCCGAGCGCTGACGGCTCGATCGCGAGGTCGTCGTCGGCCGCGACGAACCCGTCGTCGACGAGCGATTCGAGGGTGTCGCGGACGCGGTCGCGGAGGGTCGCGAAGTCGTACTCGTCCGGCTTCGACTGCGCCCGGACGTAGTAGAACGTGGTCTCTAACCACGCCATCACGTCTTCGAGCCCTCGGATCGTCCCCATCGCGATCTCGGCGTTGAGGTGAGATTCCAGTTCGGCGGCGAGCCGCGACTCGATCTCTTTGCCCTCCTTCAGCAGGCGCCGGTATTTGTCCGCATCCGCGTGATCACAGACGACCCAGCCGTAGCCGACGTCGTCGTAGCCGGGGCGACCCGCCCGTCCGAGCATCTGGAGGACATCTAGCGGGGAGATGTCGGTCTCGCCCTCTAGGGGGTCGTGGTACTTCGTATCGCGGATGACGACACAGCGCGCGGGGAGGTTGACGCCCCACGCGAGCGTCGACGTCGAAAAGAGCAGCTTGATCTTCCCCTGCTTGAACCACTGCTCGACCTTATCACGGTCGCTCTTGCCGAGTCCGGCGTGGTGGAACCCGACGCCGTCGGTGACAGACTGCCGGAGCGTGTCGTTGGTCAGCTCTTTGGCGGCGTTATGGAAGTCGTAGTCGCCGCGCGAGTCGATCGGGATGTCGCGGTCAGTGATCTCGTCGCGTGCCTTCTTTGCCGCCTGAACCGTGTCCTGTCGCGAGGAGACGAACACGAGCGCTTGGCCGTCCTCGCGAACGTGCGGCTCGGCCAGATCGAGCGCGCGGTAGAGCCGTCGGTACTTGTCGGCGAACGCGTTCGAGCCGTGCGAGTACGTCTTCACGCCAGTCTCTAGATCGACCGGTCGGTAGTCGTCGCCGAACGCGTAGGTCGTCTCCGCGGGGGCGTCGAGCCACTCAGCGACGTCGGCGACGTTCGGCATGGTCGCCGAGAGCGCGACGACTCGCGGATCCTGGAGACGACGAAGTCGCGAGACGGTCACCTCGAGCACTGCGCCGCGCTTCTCGCTGTCGAGCAGATGGACCTCGTCGATGACGACGCAGTCGACATCGGTGATAAACGAGTAGCGTGCGGAGTCGTGTTTCCGCGTCGCGCTGTCGGCCTTCTCGGGCGTCGTCACGAGCACGTCCGCGCGCTCGGCGCGGCGCGGGTTCAGATCGCGCTCCCCAGAGACGACGTAGACGGAGTAGCCGAGGTCCTCGAACCGCTCCCACTCGTTTTCCTTCTCGTTCGTGAGCGCGCGCAGCGGGGCAATAAACAGCGCCGTGCCGCCCTCCGAGAGCGTCTTACAGATGGCGAGTTCGGCGAGCGCGGTCTTGCCGGACGCGGTCGGCGCGGACGCGACGACGTTGTGGTCGGACTCTAAGACCCCCGGCAGCGCCTCGCGTTGCATCCGATTGAACTCCTCGAACCCGAACGCGTCGGCGAACTCCGGCACCGCGTCCGCGACCTTCACGGCACACCACACCCGTGGACGAGTCGTCGGCGACCGCGGCTGATTCGCATTGGATCGAGTCGGGGGCTTCGAGGCCAAAGGCGTTTCTCATGTGACCGCTGTTGTGGATCTCGGACTGAATACGACCACCGACCCCGAGCGTTTACGTGAGTTCGGATCGACCCCTCGGTATGATACCGTCGTCACCGATCGTCATCGGAACCGTCGCCGTTCTCGTCGTGATACTCCTGCTCGCTGCCGTCGGCCGTATCCGGGGTCCCTCCGCCGACGCGCGCGAGTCGAAGGAGGCACACGAGGCCGCACAACAGCGAGACCCACCGGTACAGATCGGCGAGACGTACGAGTTCGGCGTCACCGAACTCACCGACCACCACTCCGGGAAAGAGGTCGCCGTCGGCAAGGTTGAGGGGTTCGTCGTTTTCACCGAAGACATCCCGAGCGGCATCGAGAAAGGCGACGTGATCCGCGCGAAGGTGCTCTCGTTCAACGAGGGGCGCACGTCGGCGGACGCGACGTTCGTGACGAAGGGATGACGTGAGAGCGCGCGAGACAGACAGTCGACTGGCGACCACTTCCTCACTGAACCTGAGGTTCATACGTGATGCCGACGAAGGAGTGTCGTAATGGCCCAGGCCGGAAATCAGGATCTCACGGAGCGGTTCATTCAGTTCTACCGCAACTACTACCGCGAGGAGATCGGCACCCTCGCACAGCAGTACCCCAACGAACAGCGTTCGCTGTACGTCGACTACGACGAGCTCTTCCAGTTCGACCGCGACCTCGCGGAGGACTTCCGCACGAAGCCGGACCAAATGCGCGAGTACGCCGAAGAGGCGCTTCGGCTGTACGACCTCCCTGCCGACGTTAGCCTCGGCCGCGCGCACGTTCGCATCGAGAACCTCCCCGAAAGTATCGACATCCGAGGAATTCGGGTCCACGACGACCACATCGGAAAGCTCGTCTCAGTCAAAGGAATCGTTCGCAAGGCGACCGACGTCCGCCCGAAGGTGACCGAAGCCGCCTTCGAGTGCCAGCGCTGCGGAACGATGACGTACATTCCCCAAAGCGACGGCGGGTTCCAAGAGCCCCACGAGTGTCAGGGCTGTGAGCGACAGGGCCCCTTCCGCGTCAACTTCGATCAGTCGGAGTTCATCGATTCGCAGAAGCTCCGCATCCAGGAGTCGCCGGAGGGGCTCCGCGGCGGCGAGACGCCCCAGTCACTCGACGTCGACATCGTCGACGACATCACCGGGAAGGTGAGCCCCGGCGACCACGTCACCTGCGTCGGCGTCCTCCACATCGAGCAGGTCGAGCAGGGTAACGAGAAGTCCGCTATCTTCGATCTGTACATGGACGGCGTCTCGATCTCTATCGAGGACGAGGAGTTCGAGGATATGAATATCACCGAGGAAGACAAACGCGAGATCATCGAGCTCTCCAACCGCGAGGACATCTACGAGGCGATGGTCGGCTCTATCGCGCCCGCCATCTACGGCTACGACGAGGAGAAGCTCGCGATGATCCTCCAACTGTTCTCCGGCGTCACCAAACACCTCCCCGACGGCTCACGGATTCGAGGGGACCTGCATATGCTCCTGATCGGCGACCCGGGCACCGGAAAATCTCAGATGATTAGTTATGTCGAAAATATTGCCCCACGTTCAGTTTACACGTCCGGAAAAGGATCATCCGCTGCAGGACTCACCGCTGCGGCTGTGAGAGATGACTTCGGCGACGGCCAACAGTGGTCGCTGGAGGCCGGCGCGCTCGTCTTGGCCGATAAGGGGATCGCGGCCGTCGACGAGCTCGACAAGATGGACTGCGTCACCGGCGACACGTTGGTCTCGCTCGCGGACGGGCGCGTCGAGCGAATCGACGAACTCGCGCGGGAGGCCGCCGAAGACGGCGAGATCGAGGATCTCTCGAACGGCCGACGGGTCCGCGACGTCAGCCTCGATGTCTGGACGATGGACGAGGACGGACAGCTGGTCGAACGTCCCGTCTCTGCGGTCCACGAGTACGACGCGCCGTCGAAACTGACCCGAGTGACGATGGAGACCGGCGAGTCGCTGACCGCGACGGCCGATCATCCGTTCTTCGTCCTCGACGACGGGGAGCGCGTCGAGCGAGAGGCGGCCGCGCTCGACGACAGCGACTGGGTGTACGTCCCCCGAGAGCTTCCGACAAAGGCCGCGGACGGCGGCGCGGCGGTGGCGGTGAGGGGCGGCACCGAGGAAGTGGAACCGCTCGGCGACGAATTCGTCGATGGCGACGGGATCAGTCCCGCGATGGCGAGCGTCTTGGGGTACCTCTCCGGCGATGGAAACGTCTACTACGACCGCGAGGAGGGCGTCTACGGCGTTCGGTTCATCAACACGGACGACGAACTCTTAGACGATTTCGAGCGAGCGGCGCGCGGGGCGTTCGATGCCGAGCCGACGCGGCCGCCGAGCGAGAAAATCGACGGCGGCACCGAGACGGTCCACGTCACCGGGAAGGAACACGCCGACACCGTTCTCAACGCAGGGATGAACCTTGGTCGGTACGACGAGAAGTGCTTCCCAACCCCTGTTTCGGCCGGGAGCCGTGTGGCGAAGGCCGCGTTCGTCCGCGCGCTCGCCGACAGTGAGGGCCACGTCGACGAGTCGGCCGGAAACGTTCGGATAGCGTCTGCGAGCCGCGATCTGCTGGATGGCACGCGGAACCTCCTCTTACAGTTCGGCGTGTCGAGCCAGCTCCAGCACCGCGAACGAGACGGCGGTCGCGACGTGTACTACCTCACGGTGACCGACGCTGACTCGCTTGCGGCGTTCCGGCGCCTCGTTGGGTTCACAGCCACGCGAAAGGCCGAGGCCCTCGACCGCGTCGTCGAATCCGCCGACGGTGATCGCACGATTCTCGACGTCGTTCCAGAGGTCGACGGCGTACTCTCGGAGTGTCGCGAGTCGCTTCGACTTCACCAGAGCGAGTGCGGACTCGACGCGGTCACGTATCACGACTTCGAGAGCGGGACGGCGAACGTGTCTCTCCACCGTGCTCGGCGGGTACTCGTCGCGTTCGAGGACAGACTGGAGGCGGCAACCGAGGACCGTTCGGCGCTCGACGACGATCCGTCGTGGGAGACCCTCGCAGAGACACGCGAGCGGTACCACGTCTCTCAATCCGGGCTCGCCGAGGGAACGGAACTGTCGCAACAGCAGATATCTCGCGGCTGGGGCGAGTGCGACGACGTTTGCCGAACCGTGACGGACCGACTTCGAGAGGTTCTCGCCGCGGTCGCAGAGACCGACCTCGACGGCCTGCGAGAGTTCGTCCGCGGAGACGTGAAGTGGCGTCGGGTCGATTCGGTCGAGACCGTTCTGCCGGAGTCGACCGAGCACCGCCGAGAAGTGCTCCAGCAGCGACTTGCGGACGTTATCGGCGGTCCCGTCGAGAGCGCTGAACGACGCGCTCGGGATCTGCTCGAACGCGGTCCGATCGGAGACACGAGAGGCGAAATGGCGGCGTCGCTCGAAGCATACAGCGTCAGTCAGGCCGACGTCGCGTCGTCGCTCGGCGTGGATCAGGCGACCGTCTCGCGGTGGCTGTCCGGGACCGTCGAAACGGATCGGCTCGGAGATCTTCGGGAGGCAGTCGAGAGCAAAGTCGATGACATCAAGGAGGAAGTGCGGTCGATACTGGCACGGATCGAGGACGGGGAGCGACCGAGGGTGTACGACCTGACCGTCGAGGAGACGCACAACTTCGTTGCGAACGGAGTCGTCGTTCACAACTCCTCCGACCGCTCCGCGATGCACGAGGGGCTCGAACAGCAGAAGATCTCCGTCTCGAAAGCCGGGATCAACGCCACCCTCAAAGCCCGCTGTTCCCTACTCGGCGCCGCGAATCCCAAGTACGGCCGGTTCGACCAGTACGAGCCGATCGGCGAGCAGATCGATCTGGAGCCCGCCCTGATCTCGCGGTTCGACCTCATCTTCACGGTGACGGACACTCCGGATGCGGAACACGACTCTCGGCTGGCGAAACACATCATCAAGACGAACTACGCGGGCGAGATCAACACGCAACGGACGGAGCTCGCGAGTTCGGAGTTCACCTCGGAGCAGGTCGCGGAGGTGACCCAGGAGGTGGCTCCGGAGATCGACGCCGAACTCCTCCGGAAGTACATCGCCCACGCGAAACGGTCCTGCTTCCCGACGATGACGGAGGAGGCGAAACAGCTGATCGAGGAGTTCTACGTCGACCTCCGCTCGAAGGGGGCTGACGAGGACGCCCCGGTGCCCGTCACCGCCCGGAAGCTGGAGGCGATGGTGCGGCTCGCGGAGGCGAGCGCGCGGCTCCGGCTCTCCGACACCGTTGAGCGCGAGGATGCGGACCGTGCGACCAACATCGTCGAGTCGTGTCTCAAGGATATCGGGATCGACCCGGAGACCGGGCAGTTCGACGCCGATGTCGTCGAAACGGGGACCTCCAAGAGCCAGCGCGACCGGATCAAGAACATCAAGGGACTCATCGCGGAGATCGAAGATGAGTACCAGGAGGGCGCGCCAATCGAAGAGGTGATCGACCGCGCCGGCGAGATCGGGATGGATCCGGGCAAAGCGGAGGGAGAAATCGAGAAGCTCCGCACGAAAGGCGAAGTGTACGAGCCGAAACAGGGGCATCTGCGAACGACATAGATGGACCGAATCTCCGCGATACGGAACGTCGAAGACGCCCTCCGCGCGTTCGAGAACGGCGACGCCGACCTCGCCGACACAGAGCGGCGGGTAGCGGCCGTCCTTCGAACGTACGCGACCGAGTTCGACGGCGAAGACAGCGTCTTTCGCGCGGTCGGTGACGAGCCGGTCGACGGGCAGATAGTTGTCGCTCCCTCGAAGCCGGCCGCACGCGAGCGCGTTCTCACACTGTCCGGGTTCGACCCGAGTGCAAACCGTGGTGCACCGAGCCTCGATGATTCAGCTACGCAAAACATCTCCGATGATCTGACCACTAGTGAAGAGGATGCAGTACCGGACTTCGACGTCGAACGAGTCTGATACTCGTACTGGTTCACAAGAGATAAGTTCCGGAACCAATCAGTCGAGGACGTGTTGTTGGTCGTCACGTATTCGGAGGCCGCTCGAACCGGGCTTCGAAACCTGTGCCGTCATCACGAGGAACCGGTCGTCCGTCGATTCGGTCGCGCGGTACTGTTGGAGGCGACGGAGTACGCCGCGTTCCTTGCCGTGCGACTGCGCGAGTCACACGGCGGAGACGTTCAGATCGAACGGACCGAACCGTTCAACGAGTTCGTTACGCTCGATGCGTCGATCCGGGAGGCAGCGGCCGCGTACGCGGATCGGGATGTAAAGGCGACGCCGTACGCAGCGTTTGCCGCCGGCTCCGAGCATCCGGATCCGGAGGTGATGCGGGGAGAGGAGCTGTGAGCGATCCGGCGAACCGAGTCGCAACCACGGAGCACGACGGGGATGAGTCAGACCCGCCGATCTGCGAAGCTCCCGTCGATCCTCCGGGAGACGTCTTCGAAAGGATACCCACCGGAACGACGCTTCGAACGGAGCTCGCAGCGGCCGCACGCTCGCGAGGACGGACGTCGTCGCGAAGTACCGAGTTAGATGCGCTCTGTGATTCGCTCGCCAAAATCAGTCCGAAACCGGTTGATTTTGACACCGCTCGACGCCGGATCGCGGAGGCGAGCGGCAGAGAGGAGCGACTGAAAGAGCGGGTCGCAACGCTCCGAGGCGACGTTCGGGCTCGCCGGGAAGTCGAGGCGGAGACCGACGAGATGCTCGCGGAACTCGAGTCGGCCGCGGCAGAGCTCGCAAACGCCCAGACGGAACGGATCGCGGCCGAACAGGCGCTCGAACGGGCACAGGAGCTGGCGGGCCACGCGCGAGACGAGCGCGAACGACGGCTCGAACTCCGCGATCGGCTCGAAAACGAACGTCGTGAGGCTCGCCGGGAGCTCGCGAACGAAGTCTACCCCGCGTTTCGCGACGCACTGGCCGACGTTCCGGGCGGCGACTCGGCCGCTCCGGGCTCGGAACCGTCTGCGTACGAAGGCCCAGCACTCGCGGCGTCGCTCGCGGCGGTCAACGTAGCCGATCTCACGACCCCCGTCGTCCTCGACACGGAGGCAGCGGCTTGGGCCGCCGAGCGAAGCGGGACCGTGCCGGAATCGGTCGTGTTCGAACAACAAGCGGGCGATGATCTGAGTTCCGATTGCTGATCGCCGTCCCGAGGTTTACATACCATTCCGCGGGATTCGGCGTATGAACCTCGCGTGGACCGTCGAGCGAGACGCCGACGTGTCGCTGGTGCGGTGTCGCGTGCACAACGATAGTGCGGTTCCTCGACGGGTACGGATCGAGAGCCAGCTTGAGGGTCCTGTGTTACCGCCGCGTCGAGCCGGCGTTCCCGAAGCCGGCTGGGACGAGACGGGCGTGACGCTGCGGTTGAAACCGGACGAACGTCGAGCGCTCGGCTTCGCCGCACTGGCCCCGCCCGTCGACCCGCCGGTAGCGGTCGTTCGCTCGCCGGCCGTCGACCCCGACGGGTGTCACTCAGGGATCGATTCGGAAGCGGTCGATCCGGATCCAGAGACGTGCAGTCGAAGCCCGGGGAGCGTGAGGGATGCGCTCCGCGACCTCGCCGAACACCGGCCGCCGCGGGCGGCGATCGCTGCGGACACTGACACTGGTGACGCCGACCGGAGGGAAAACGAAGCCGGAATCAGAGCCGACGGTAGTGACGACGGACCCGACATCCGAGGCGACGACTGCAGCGCGGCTGACTTGACGAACGGCGACCCAGGGAGCGCTAATACCGATCTCGAGTCGCCGTCGAGAGCTGCGATCGACGAGTGGTTCGACGCCGTCGAGCACCGGATCGGACGAGCGGAACGGGTGACCGATGCCGACCTGTCGACGGCGACCGATGCTGTCGAGTCGGCCGGCGGAGTCGATGAGCTAGCGGCGCTTGACGAGCGCGTCGAATCCGACGCAGAGCGGCTTCGAGACCTAAGCGACCGAGCGGCGTCGTTAGCGACGCGGGCCGAAGCGACCGACACGCCGATCGAGGCATTGGAGCGGTTATCGTGATCCTTGCGGTCGCGGGCGGAAAAGGCGGCGTCGGAAAGACGACGCTCGCGTACAACGTCGCGGCTGCACTTGACGCGGTCGTCATCGACGCCGACCTCGGGATGGCCGACCTCCCAGGCGGCCGCGGGCCGGATCTTCACGACGTGCTCGCGGGCGGCGCAGACCCGATCGAGGCGTTGCGTCCCGGCAGGGTCGACATAGTTCCGTGTGGCAGGACGCTCGCCGGCGCCCGGGCGTGCGATCTGGCCGCGTTAGAGGGTGCCGTGACAGCTATCGAGCAAACACACGGGATCGTGGTCCTCGACTGTCCGGCCGGTCGCCGAGCGGACGCCGGCGTCCCGCTGGCGATCGCGGACGCATGTCTGCTCGTCGTCTCGCCGCGAGCGTTCGCACTGGCGGACGCCATCAGGACCCGGGCGCTCGCACGCGAACTCGACGCGGGGCTCGTCGGCTGTGCGATCAACCGGATAACTGCAGAGCCGCCGACGGCGGCCATCGCCGACGCGCTCGGCGCACCCGCGTCCGTCGTGCCCGCAGATCCACGCGTCGGCCGTTCGGTCAGTGAAGAGCGTCCCGTCGTGGACGCCGCTCCGGAGAGCGACGCCGCGGTGGCGATCCGAGAACTCGTGGGGCGAATGCCCAAATAACTGTCCAAAGCGAAGTCGCGTGTTTTTACGCCTCCGGAACGGAATCGGGAACGATGCTCACGGTCGCGTTCCTCGTCGGCGTCGTCGTCGTCTCGTTTCTCGCCGTCGAAGTCGGCCCGCTGTACGCCAACGACCGGTTCCGAAATCTGCGCGAGCCGACGGACCCCGAACGGGCCGGGCTCGACGCGCTCCGTGCGACGGCGAGCCTCGACGTCGATCGGGTCGCGATCATCGAGACGACCGGCGATGATTCGATCGAGGTGGCGGTCCGTGGTCCGCCCCGTCGACGGGTACTGTTCGTCACCGATTACGTGCTCGACGAGCTCGACGAAGCCGTCGCAGTTGGACTGCTTGCGGCCGAGGCCGGGCGGGTAAAGACGTACTACGGCGAGTTTCGGGCGGTCGCCGTCGCCGTCGTGCTTGCGATCCTTGCGGCGATCGTCGCCACGATCGTCCCGTTCGACACGGGGTTCGCGTCGCTCATCGCGATCGGCGTCGCGGCATTCTGGGTCGGCCGACGAGTGCAGTACGCAGCCGACGACCGTGCGGCGGATGCGGTCGGTGCCGAAGTGGTAGCGGACGCGTTCGAGCGCGTATCGGCCATTCGTGGCGTCGAACCGGAGACCGGTGACTGGTCGACGTGGTTCGAAGTGCAGCCGCCGCTCGGCGACCGGATCGCGGCGCTCCGAAAACGAGCGGGATCAGAGGGTGAGTGAGCAGTCCGCAGACGTGAGCCGCGAAACCGAACGGGATCCGAGAGTCGAAGTCGCTACTCGGCGGGTCGGTGAACGACGACGGAGGTCTCGTCCACCGAGACTCGGTAGTCGTCGATCAGAAGGGAAATATCGACGTCGGTTTCCGGACGGCCGACCACGAGCGCGTCGAGTGCATCGGGTTCGACGTGCTCGAACAGGACGATTCCCGTCTCGTCTCGGAGGTCGGCAGGCTCGACGCCGGCGAGGTATGCGATACCTTCCACGATAGCAAGACTTGGCGGGGTCTCGTCGCAGTCGTGTTCGATTCGAACCGTCTCGGATGCCGGCTCGAGATCGACAGAATATGCCGTAGCGCTACCCATGCCCGCAGTATCACGGACCGGTATATAAACATTTTGCTTTATTAATCAACTTTGATAATTGTTGTTGAGAGATGCGTATCGCGTCGGTCACCTACAGCCGACGGAGTCACCTACAGCCGACGGATCTATTTTGCGCCCGCGACGACGACGTGCCGGAACCGTTACCAACCACCCGCACCCGTATGCATACAACTCGAATGCGACTCCCGGAACGACAGCTCGCGGTCCTCGAAGCCGCGAGCGCGACGGACGAACGGACGATAGACGAGATCGCGGCGGAGACCGAACTGAAACCCGAAACGGTCGTCGGCGCGGCCTTCGATCTCCGTGATGAGGGATTACTATCGGTTACCGAGAACACCACTGAGACGGTCGATATCACGGACGAAGGACGGACGTATGTCGACGCCGAACTCCCCGAAACGCGGCTCTATCGGGCCGGAGCCGGGCTCGGCGCAGACGACACACCGGTCTCGATGGGACGCGTCATCGGCGAGGCGGATCTCGACGGACCTGAGGTCGACATCGCGCTCTCGAACTTCGCGCGGAAGGGGTTCGGACGCATCGATGCGGGCGAGCTCTCGGTGGACGGCGGCGCGGACCCCGATTCCGATCCCGAAGCGACGGCGCTCGTGGCCCTCGCGGTCGGCGAGACACCCGGCGTTGACGACGCCGTTATCGAACAGCTTGACTCGCGCGGGCTCGTCGAGATATCGGCGTCGACCACTCGCTCCGTGACGCTCACGAACGATGGTGTTGACGCGCTGATGACGGGGATCGAGTCGACCGAGACGGTCGCGCAGCTCACGCCGGAGCTGCTCGCCAGCGGCGAGTGGCGCGACGTGGAGTTCTCCGAATACAACGTGGAGGCCGATGCGCCCACGGTTCGCGGCGGCCGAAAACACGTGCTCCGTCGGACCGCCGACCGGGTGAAAGACGTCCTCGTCGGGATGGGATTCCAAGAGATGGAGGGGCCGCACGCCGACAGCGACTTCTGGATCAACGACTGTCTGTTCATGCCGCAAGATCACCCCGCACGGACCCACTGGGACCGGTTCGCGCTGGATGTCGATCCGATGGAAGAGATTCCAGAGGAGCTGATCCGGCGGGTCGAAGCGGCCCACCGCGACGGGTGGAGTCCCGACGGTGACGGCTATCACTCGCCGTGGTCCGAGGAGTTCGCCCGCGAGATCGCCTTACGGGGACACACGACCTCCCTGTCGATGCGATATCTCTCGGGGATCGCGGGTGCTGAGTTGGAGCCGCCACAACGCTACTTCTCCGTCGAGAAAGTGTACCGTAACGACACGCTCGACCCGACGCATCTCCTCGAGTTCTACCAGATCGAGGGGTGGGTGATGGCCGAGGACCTCTCCGTCCGCGATCTCATGGGCACCTTCGAGGAGTTCTACCGGCAGTTCGGAATCACGGACATCCGGTTCAAGCCGCATTACAACCCGTACACCGAGCCGTCGTTTGAGCTGTTCGGCGAACATCCCGAGACGGGCGAAGAGATCGAGATCGGTAACTCCGGCGTCTTCCGCGAGGAGGTGACCGGCCCGCTCGGTGTCGACTGCGACGTGATGGCGTGGGGGCTCGCCTTAGAACGCCTCGCTATGCTCACGACCGGCGCGGAGGATATTCGCGATCTCCACGGCACCTTAGCTGACATCGAATTCCTCCGGAACGCGGAGGTGAGCTACTGATGCCCGTCGTCGACATCGACACCGACGAGCTGCGCGGGCTCACCGGCCGCACAGAGACGACGGACGAGGAGTTCAAGCGGGACTTGTTCGGACTCGGCTTGGAGTTCGAGGGCGAGACCGACGAGGGGCTCCTGCAGTTCGAGTTCGCGCCCGACCGGCTGGACCGGCTCTCTGTCGAGGGTGTCGCCCGCTCGCTCCGATATCACTACGGCGACGATCGCGGCGTGTACGTCCCCGAAACGAACGCCCCCGAGTGGACGATCGAAGTCGACGAGTCGGTTCCCGACGAGCGCCCGTACGTCACCGGCGCCGTGGTTCGCGGAGTCGACCTCGACGAGGGCGCGCTCGACTCGCTGATCCAACTGCAGGAGAAGCTCCACGCGACGATGGGTCGCGGCCGGGCGAAGGGGGCTATCGGAATTCACGACCTCGCGATGGTCAAGGGCGCACCGCTTCAGGAGGGTGCAGAGCCGTCGATCACGTATCGCGGCGTCGACCCCGACGGGGAGCCGTTCGTGCCGCTCGACAGCGACGTGGAGATGACCCCTGCCGAGGTGCTCGACGAGCACGACACCGGTCGTACGTACGCCGACCTCGTCAGCGATCTGGACCGGTATCCGGCAATTTACGACGAGCTCGGTCTCTTCTCGTTCCCGCCCGTCATCAACGGGAAACGAACTGAGGTGACGACCGGCTCCCGCGACCTCTTCGTCGAGCTCACCGGCACCGACCAGTGGACGATCGACAAGATGTGTACGATCGTCTGTTACGCACTCTCGGCCCGCGGCGCGACGATCGAACAGGTGCACGTCGAGTACGCGGACGGCGCGATCCACCCGAGCGAGTACGGCGCAGAGCTCGTCCGCCCGAACTTCGACACCGACGAGAAGACGGTGAGCCACGACCGGATCGAGACGCTGCTCGGCGTCGACTTCGAGCCGGAGGAGATCGTCGACTGCTTCGAGCGCGCGGGCCTCGACGCCTCGTACACGCTCGGCGACGAGGTGCGCTACGAGGTGGCGATTCCGCCGTATCGCGTCGACGTGCTCCACCCGCTCGATCTGGTCGACGACGTGGGGCGAGCGTACGGCTTCGACAACTTGGAGCCGCGGTACCCCGACGTGGGAACTGTCGGCGGACGCCACGAGCGCTCGCGGCTGGAGGACGCCGTCCGGACGAGCCTCGTCGGGCTCCGCTTTGAAGACCTGCTGAACTTCCACATGACGAGCGGGAGGGAGAACTACGACCGAATGAACGTCGAGCCCGGAACCGGCGGCGCCGCGGTCACCGAGGGCGATACCGGGGACGGACAGCGCGTGTCGCTCGCGGGCGACGGCGTCCTCGGCGGCGGCGACCCCGTCGAGATAACGGAGCCGTACAGCGAGGAGTACACCCAGCTACGAACCTGGGCGATCCCCTCGCTCGTCATGCTGTTGGAGCGGAACACGCACAATGCGTACCCGCAAGACGTCGCGGAGGTCGGCTTCGTCGCCGAGCGCGACGATAGCGAGAACACGAACGTCGCAGAGCGCCGCCACGTCGCTGGCGCGGTCGCCCGCCGCGACGCTTCCTACGAGGCCGCGAAGGGTCGGCTCCAAGCGGTGTGTGACGGCTTCGACGCCGAGCTGAAGACGCCGCGGACCGAACACCCGTCGTTCATCGACGGCCGAACCGCGGCGGTCGTGGTCGACGGCGAGCGGGTCGGCGTCATCGGCGAACTCCACCCCGCCGTGCTCGTCGAACACGACCTCGAAGTGCCGGTCGCCGCCTTCGAGCTCGACCTCGACGCGCTCCGGTGACCGGCTGAGCAGCCGGCAGCGGACGGCCGTACTCCCACGGAACGGTTATGCTAACTCGGTCGCGGATCCTCGCTCTTCAGGGTGGGGAGAATAGCAAAAACCGTTCTTCCGGTAAGCGTCTCGACGAACAGAAAGTATATGTCTCGTTTCTCGAATCCCCCAATCATGAACTGTGACAAGTGCGGCATCGACGCTCCCGTCCGCTATCGGGACGTCGACGGCTTCGCGTACTACCTCTGTGTGACCTGTATGGATCGGTGGAGCGCGGTGCTGGACTCGACGCCTCGCTTGGCGGAGCAAGACCGGCCGGTGGCACGGTAGCGATCGGCCGCGATGTCGGTTGGTACCGTCTGTATTAGTCTATATTACGCTCCTGACTGACCCTCCGTCAGCCGTCGAATCCGTCTTCCCACCGGAAGACGCCGTTCCGCTGGACGAGTTCGCCGTCGACCGTCATCCGCGAGTCCGCGCTCACATCGCTTATCATGTCGACGTGGACCGCGCTGTCGTTGCCGGACTCACCGTCGGGGAGACAGGCGTCGTAGGCGCGACCGACCGCCAGGTGGACGGTATCGCCCATCTTCTCGTCGAAGAGGATCGAGTCGGTGAACCGATCGATACCACGGTTCATCCCGATTCCGAGTTCGCCGAGGCGGCGAGCGCCTGGATCGGTATTGAGGACGCTTTCGAGGGCGTCCTCGCCGCTTTCGGCGGAGAAATCCACCACCTCACCGTCCGCAAAGGTGAGATGCACGTTCCGCACGCGAGTGGCTTCGATCGTCATCGGCACGTCGAAAAAGGCCTCGCCCGCGGTGTCGTACGGCGCGGTGAACACCTCGCCGCTCGGGAGGTTATGCGAGTCGTACGCGACGGAGGCGGCGGAGTTGACCGCGGTCCGGCCCGCGATCGACATCGTCACGTCGGTGTCTGGCGCGTCGTCGCGCTCGGTGATGATCCGAACTTCGTCGCCGTCGTCGAGAACCGCCTTCATCTGAGCCATCTCCTCGGCGAGCGCTTCCCAGTCGCGGAGGACGGCGTCGTAGACGAACGCCTGATACTCCTCGTACGCCATCCCGGCCTGTTGGGCGAGGCTGCGAGTGGGGTGGACCGTCGACACCCAGTCGGTGTCCATCCGGGCCTCGCGGACGCCTTTTCGGGCTTTGGCGTACGCCTGTCGCGTCTCGCTCGCGACGTCGGCCGCGGCGGTGGTGTTGCGGCCGCCGCCGATCCGGAGGTAGGCGTCGGCGGCCTCGAAGATCGCCCGATCGACGGCGGGATCGGCGTCGAAGTCGGGAGCAGCGCCGCCGTCGATGCTCGCCTCGGCGCCCTTTAAATAGGCGCGACCGATCTCGTCGGAGCCGTACAGGGTCGTGACGTTGGCACCGCGCTCGCCGAGCGCCTCGGCGACGGCGACGCCGAGTTCGTGGGCGTCTTCGGCGACCGAGACGACGACGTCGTCGCCGGCCTCGACCCGTGCGCTCCAGTCGACCAGCACTGCGGCGTGCTCGTGTACGCGTTCGTCCATACGAGATCGTTTCGAGGGTCTACTTAAAAAGACACTCTCGTCAGAAG
>SL_4KL_010_BRINEDRAFT_10000187_pt1 | contig 29595 bp, 25 predicted proteins | sample SodLak_010_BRINE_2_FD_10664 | JGI IMG/M metagenome (IMG submission 10664) | reverse complement strand
GAACTACTCGTGCATTCAATTCCAACATGACAGGTCGCGTATTCCGTCTCCACTCGACGCTTGAACTGCCACTCGAAGACGTCCATTCGTATTTCGATTCGAATCCAGATCTCCCCGAGGAGATCGAGGACGTTGAGATCAATCGACGCAACAACACGCTGATTCTCAAGGCGGTGGCAACAGACGAAAGTCTCAGCAAGTATACACCAACTGCCCAACTAAAAGCCAGCGTCAGCGAGACGCGCGTCTACGAAGAAGAACCACCTCGTGCTGGCGGCCCACGCTGGGGCGACGAAGAAGAAGAAGAAATTCCCTCGGAACTCGTCGAGTTCGCCTGTTTTAAGGGAGACCGCGAGACGGTCTTGCAGAACACGGCCGTCCAGTATCCGATGTTTTTGGTGCTCAAAGAAATCGCTCTGCTTTCCGAAAAGGGAACGCTGACAGCGATTACTGAAGCCGACGACGACCTGGAAGCCACCCGCATCGTCGAGGGCGAAGAACGCTCGGCAACCGTCGAAGTCGTCGAAAATCCACGGAAAAACAACTCCGGGAAAACGGGCGTCGATTGGCGAGACAACGAGTTCATCTCGGACTGATCGGGGCTAACGTTTCAGTTCGCAGTCTACTACGCAGTTGGACGAATGATTTAGCAACAGCTTTTGGGGTTGTGTTGTTGGCTCTACGCGGCACAATAGTGAGCTAACGGTATACTAAACATCCACGGCGGTTTCGTATTGTGTGGTCACCCTACTTGGTGAGACTTTTACCAGTGGGTGCAGCTACCATATGGTATGAAATTACACAACCGGGGCGTTCGTCAGGACGTCCGTGAACTCGGTGCGTTGCTCGGGGACGTACTCAAAGAACAGACGTCAACACAGTCGTTCGAGACTGTCGAACAACTTCGACAGGATGCGATCGCCTACCGTGATGGTGACCTCGAGTCACGCAAAGCGCTTCGGTCTACAATCGAACAGCTCTCGCCGAGCGACGAAGGTGATGTCGCCCGGGCGTTTGCGACCTACTTCGAGTTGATCAACCTCGCCGAAGAACGCGAGCGTGTCCGTTCAGTCCGCAGAGGCTCCCAAGAAGGCACACTCGAAGACAGCCTCGATGACACCGTCAAAACGCTCTCAGAGGCTGGTGCGGACACCGAGACCGTCCGATCTGTGCTCGAAGACGTACTTATCGAGCCAACATTTACAGCCCACCCGACCGAAGCCCGACGAGGCACGGTCAAAGCCAAACTCCGGTCGATTGCCGGGCATCTCGAGACGCTCGACAGTCAGAATCTGACCGACCGGGAGGCCGAATCCGTCTGGCGAGATATCGACGCCGAAGTAACAAGCCTCTGGCAGACCCGCCAGGTTCGACAGCGCCCACCCGAGCCACAGGACGAAGCCCGCAACGTTCAGTGGTATCTCGAAAACACCCTGTTCGACGTTGTTGGCGAAGTCTACAGCGAGTTTGAAGATATTGTCACCGACGAGTACCCCGATATCGATCTTCCCAAACTGTTCGAGTTCCGTTCGTGGGCCGGCAGTGATCGCGATGGCAACCCATACGTGACTGTTGATGTCACCCAAGATACTCTCGAACGCCAGCGCGAGATTGTCCTCGAGCGCTACCGGACACAACTCAAGCGGCTGTCGGCGATCCTGAGCCAAGACGGCGACCGCTATCCGACGACCGGCGCGTTTAGTGCGTCGCTTGATGCGGACTTCGAGGCGTTCCCAATGATCACCGAGGAGGCCGAAGAGCGCTATCCTGACGAACCGTACCGCCAGAAACTCCGATTGATGCGCGAGCGGCTCAACCGTATCGGTGATGTCCGACCTGGTGGCTACGAAAACGAAGACCAACTCCTCGAGGACTTAGAAACCGTCGATGCCAGCCTTCGGGCATACGGCGGAACCGATATTGCCGAAGCTTTTGTCGAACCGCTGCTTCGGCAGGTTTCGACGTTTGGCTTTTCGCTGGCGAGTCTCGACCTGCGAGACCACCGGATTCAGCACACCAAAGCGATTGACGAAGCACTCGCCGAGGAAGGCATCGAGTACCGCGAACTCGACGAAGACGAACGCGTTGAGTTGCTGACCGATGCCATTCTGCAGGACGAGCCAATCATTGACCCACAGAACCCCGGTGATGTTTCGGAAGTCGCCGAGAAAGTACTCACACGGTTTGCCGCGCTGGGCGATTGGCAAGACGAGTTTGGCGTTGAGGCCATCGATACGTACTGTATCTCGATGACCGAAGAGCCGAGCCACGTCCTCGAGGTGCTGTTCCTCGCAGACCAGGTTGGTGCGGTCGCATTGCCAGATCACGCTGGGCTGGATGTGGTGCCACTGCTCGAGACCGAATCTGCACTCAACGGTGCCGACCGAATTATGGGCACGCTGTTCGAAAACGAGGCCTACAAACAGGTACTCGAGGCCCGCAACAACACCCAGGAGATCATGCTGGGGTATTCGGACTCAAACAAGGAAAACGGCTTTCTTGCTGCCAACTGGGATCTGTACAAAAACCAAAAGCGCCTTGCAGAGATCACCAACAACTACGATGTGACGATGCGGCTGTTCCACGGTCGCGGCGGCTCGATCTCCCGTGGTGGCGGCCCGATGAACAAGGCACTGTTGGCGTTGCCGAACGAGACGGTCACAGGTCAAGTCAAGTTCACCGAACAGGGCGAAGCGATCGCCGAAAAGTACGGCAACAGACGCATCGCCGAGCGCAACCTCGAGCAGATGCTCGATGCACAGATTCGCGCGCGTCACAACGCTCTCGAAGAGCCAATCGAGGAAGTCCCCGAGGAGTGGGTCGACGCAATGGATACGATGGCCACAGCCGCGCGGTCGGCCTACCGCGGGCTGCTCGAGACTGATGGGTTCGTCTCGTACTTCGAGCAGGCGACNCCGATTACGGTCATCGAGGATCTCAACCTTGGCTCGCGGCCAGCCTCTCGGTCTGGGGATCGATCCGTCGAGGATCTGCGGGCGATTCCGTGGGTCTTTTCGTGGACCCAGACACGGTGTATTTTGCCCGGATGGTTCTCGCTTGCATCCGGCGTTGCGGCCTATCTCGACGCAGGCGGCGACATCGAGACGCTCTCGCAAATGTACGACGAGTGGGCGTTCTTCCGTACTACCTTCGATCGGGCTGCGCTGTCTTTGACCCGGACTGATCTCGAGATCGCCGACGAGTACGCTGCGCTTGCCGATGCAGAACTCCGCGAGGAGTTCCAGCCACGAATCGAACACGAATACGAACAGGCCGTCGAGTACGCTGCGGAAATCACTGGCCGTGAGGAACTAGTGCGTCGTGACTGGCTCGACGAAAGCCTCGAGCGCCGAAACCCGTATGTCGATCCACTCAACCTGCTGCAGACACACCTGTTGAGCCAAACACATCTCACCGAAGCTGAAGAACGAACCCTTCGGCTGACAGTCAACGGGATTGCCGCTGGCATGAAAAATACCGGATAAGGCTACTGGCCCGACAGATACGTAATGCCGTCCGGATACGTCCGGACATCGAACCGGTCTGTTTCCGCACGTTGTTTGAGATCAATAACCGAGACGTCGTTGGTTTTGTTGTTCGTCACGTAGGCCAGCGAGCCGTCAGTGTTGAACACGACGTTGCCCGGCCAGATGCCGACTGGAATGCGTTCGACCTCCCAGGGTCGGCCCTCGCCGTCACGGTGAAATCGGGTCTCGATAATCGAGATGTCGTTCGAGTGTCGGTTGGGGACGACAGCAAGCGACTTGTCGGGCGAAAAGACGATTCCAATAGGTGAGTCACCGAGTTCAGTCTCATAGACCATGTTGTGACGCTCGGGGTCGTGAATCGTCAGTCGGCTTTCGTTTTGGATCGTCACATAGATATTGTCAGTCTCAGGGTTGACCGCAACGCCTTCGGGGCCGTCGCCGACCGGGACGTCCACCGAAATACGGCGTTTCTGGCAGTCAATAATCGTGAGTGTGTTGCCACTGCTGTTCGTTACGTAGGCCGCCGACTCGTCGCTGTTCATCGAAATCGTGTTGGACTGTGAGTGGTGGGTCGAAATGATATCTAACAGGGCATCTGTCTCAATATCAAAGACGAACACCTGGCTGTTGTGTTGGGAGACGACCCACAGCTCGTTTGCTGATTCTCTGACAGCGAGCCCTCGAGGCCCTGCAAACAGGTCGTGACTGAGTCGACCGGTGGTCTCAAACGTCTCATTGTCGATGACAACTACCGTATTGCCCTGCGAGCAACTGACGTAGCTTTTCGTCGCATCCGGCGAACTCTCGACTGTTCGGGGGCCAAAGGCGGTAGTGACCTCTGTGACCGTCTTGCCGGTTGTGGGCTCGAGAACCGAAACACAATCGTCGTCCCGATTCAACACGAGTAGTCGGTCATCCATACACCCATCGGGAGGCCCACAGCAAAGCCTGTTTTCACCGTCCGGATCTGGTGAGTCTCCGAACTAGCAGTCACTCGAGTCGCTGGGAATCTCTCGAGTCGCTACCAGGTTGTTTGCCACAGGCGGCCTCAAGCGGAATCCGGAATTTATCGGCCATACTACACGCTCAAATCGATTAGAGGTGTCTGCTGAGGCAGTGATGTTCAACAATCCAGACCTACACGCCGAAGGTGTGTTGATTGCTAGAACAGTTATTTTATACACGGGCTATTTAGTAGACATATGGGTAGCGATACCGTAGTAGAGCGGCTCATGACTACAGAGATCGAAACAGTTTCATCAGATACTAAAATTAGTGTGGCTGCAGAGACGCTTCTTGGGCAGCAAGCCGGCTCATTGGTCGTCTTAGATGCCGAAAACCACGTCTCAGGAATACTGACCTGTACTGACCTCGCTGAATTGGTCGCACAGAGGACGTCGCCAGCCGACACAACGGTTAGTGATTATATGACGACCGGCGTTGTTACGATTGCGCCGGATCAATCAATACAGGATGCCGCAGCCGAAATGATCAAAGAAGGCATCCAACATCTTCCGGTGACCAACAGCGAACAGGAAATGATCGGTATGCTTTCGACAACAGACATCACAAATTATCTCACATACACAGGTAGTATCGGAACCGACTGACCGCTGCGGTTAGCGAACTGCGTCGGCGGCCTCGCCCATGATCTTGATTGCTTCGCGCAGTGTTTCGGCATCAGTCGCATACGAGATCCGAGCCATCCCCTCGCCCCCTGGGCCGAAGGCCTCGCCGGGAACAACGACCACACCGCGGTCGATACACTCTTGGACGAACCCCTCGGGCACCTCGGGCATCGCATAAAACGCCCCCGTCGGTCTCGCACAGGTGATCTCGTGGGCCTCGAGGCCCTCGACCAAGATATCTCGCCGTCGCTGGAAGGAGTCGGTCATCTCTTCGACGATGTCCTGTGGGCCACTCAGGGCGGCGGCTGCAGCATACTGGGCGGCAGCGGTCGCACAGGCCTGGGCATATTGGTGGACCCGAACCATTCGGTCAACGCGCTCGCTGGCACCAACGACCCAGCCAAGCCGCCAACCGGTCATCGAATACAGTTTCGAACAGGAGTTGACGACGACCACGTTGTCGCTGTCGGCATACTCGAGTGGTGAGTGGTGTTCGCCCTCAAAGATCGTATACTCGTAGACCTCATCCGAAACACACAGGACGTCGTGTTCGTCGGCGATTCTGGCAAACTCCCGAATGTCATCCTCGCTGGCTACTGCGCCGGTTGGGTTTGCCGGCGAATTGATGATAAACGCAGCAGTGTCGTCGCTAATGGCGTCTTCGACGGCTGCTGGATCGAGCGTCAGATCATCTCGGAGTTCTACCGGAACGGGCGTTCCGTCAGCGAGTTTGGTCAGCGCGTCGTACGAGACAAATCCTGGGTCGGGGATGAGTACTTCTTGGCCGGCCCCGACGTGGGCCTCGAGGGCGATGTGTAGGGCTTCGCTGGCACCGGAGGTAGCGATCACATCATCTGGATCGATGGCGATGCCCTGGTCGCGTTCGTATTTGGCGGCGATGGCCTCACGGAGCGGCTCGATTCCTTTATTTGGCGTGTAGCCGTCGGCAGCACCCGATTCGATAGCATCAATGGCGGCCTGTTTGGCGTGTTCAGGCGTTGGGAAATCCGGCTGGCCTAACCCGAGGTTAATCGCATCCTCACTGGCGGCTTCGAAGACTTCACGGATACCACTAATCGAGATACGCTCAACACGGTCGGCGAAATCGGTCATACCGTATTGGAGTCGACCGCCCCCGATAGCTTTTGTTACATTCGATAGGCGAGCCGTCTTTGGCTTGTCCGACGGACTGTTCTGTGATCTGTGTGATTTCATGTCATCCGTTGGCTTCGAAACTCTCAGTACGCTCGCTGGCTTACAGTCGGTATGTCACGGGCTGGACTCCGATACGCCGCCGGTGGGCTTGCAGTGGCAATCGCGGCAATCCACATCTTCTGGGGATTTCCTCGAGTTGTCACACAGATCCAGGCCGGTGTTGTGGCTGACCCACGGCCCGCGGCGTTCGTCCTGAGTGGGGCACTGATCTTCCTCGGGATTGCCCAGATTCTCGACGGCCGAAATCCCAAGCCGATCTATCTGGCCGGCATTGGACTGATGATCACCTACATTGGCGGGTATGTTGCCTGGCATACTGTCTTGGGCCACGGCGGCTTTTGGCCATGGGGACCGGAGCCGATCACCCACGATATGCCCGCACATATGGTTGTCATCGATCATCTGCTTGCAGATCCACTGGCGTTGGTCTCAAAACTGGCTGAACTGCTGTTGGCCGGGCTGCTGGCAGTGTTGTATCGCCAAGACAGCGAGTCGGCTGACGAGCGAATTGAGGCGGTCGCCGGCGAGTCAGCCTAGAGCCACCTCCGAGCAGATAGCTATTTATGAGTGGTTCACAACAACCCGATAGATGAACACAGACCCAGGCGGTCTGCAAAAGGCTCCATGAGTCGAGCAGACTCTCCGTGGAGCCGACTCAGGGCCTACGAGACGAACCTAATCGAAGACGTAGTCATGTCGTCGCTGATTTTTCTGACGATCACCGCAGCTTGGGGTCAAGCACCCGACGCGTGGCCACAGATTGTATACTATCTGACACTTGCGGTCGGGCTGTTCGGCTACTTTATGTATGTCAGCCCGCCGCCGAACACCCCCGCCAACTGAGCCCAGCGACGCGGGCGTATTCGCTGGTCGCCTGCTGGTGTGTCTGTCGTTGAGTTCTGTTGTGTGCGGTCACAGAGTGTCTTCCTCGAGGGAGTGAGTCCCAGACTCCTGAGTGATAGTCGAACGGTTGAAACCTCTCGACTGTCTTGAGTAGCGTATGACTGATCACGAACTCCGCAAGCAAGCCCACGATCTGGACGTCACCGTCTGGGTTGGCAAAAGCGGCCTCGAGGCCGTCACCGACGAGTTGGCCGACCAACTCCAGGATCGAAAGCTGGTGAAAGTAAAGTTCCTTCGAGCGGCCCGCGGAACTCGCGACACCGACGAGTTGGCCGACGAGTTGGCCGAGGCGGCCAACGCCGAGGTAGTCGAAACGCGCGGCAATACTGCTGTGTTGACCTGACGGCTAGGTTAACCGTAGGTCGTCCCCTCTTCGACCGGTCCGCTGAATACCGAATACAGCAGCCCAAAGTAGCCCAAGATAATTGGGATGAGCGTCACCGCAAAGATCGAGTTGAGATTCAATGCCAGCGGTGCGACGATACCGTCACGAACCGACAACTCAACGGCGGGATCGACAGCCGGGAACATCGTCCAGGCGACAAAGCCGACGAGCACGAGGCCCATTCCAACAACCGAGCCGAACCACGTGTAGGGCCGACGCCCCCGAATCGCTGCCAGTCCGACGGCCGCACAGCCAACGGTTAACAACGCGGCAGTTCCCACTGATTCAACGGTTGGCGGTGGGGCCGTGCCTGGTGCCACCACGAGAGCATACACCAGACTCGTCGCAATCAGTCCGACGTAGGCGACCGTCGACTGTTGGCCGCGTTTGTACATCTTTGCCTGTAATGCCCCACGGCTTTTGATTGCCATGAACGCCGCACCGAAGACGACACAGAGGGCGGTCAGCGAGAGCCCGACCGCAACTGCTGCGATATCAACGACCGACGGTAGCCCGAAGAGCCAGCCGGCGACCAACATCCCCAACAGGAACGGTGCGGCGATGCTGCCGGCCACAAAGAGCCGATCGCAGGTTTCGACCCACAGATCGTCGGATCGTTCTTTGCGGACTTTCGAGCCAACCCCGCGCATGACGAGTGCTAAAAGCAGCGCGAATATCAGCAGGTAGTGCCGCGACAGCAGGTTCGAGTAGACGGCCGGAAACGCCGCAAACAGCGTTGTTCCGAACAACACGAGCCAGACTTCGTTTGCCTTCCAGACTGGTCCGAATGCACCCATCATCGTCTCTTTGTCGGCGTCGTCGACCCCAGCATACAGAATCCCGATACCGAAATCGAAGCCGTCGAGAACGACATAGAGTGCGAAGACGGCAAAGACGAAGCCGAACCAGAACTCCGGCAGGGACGGATGGAAGTACGCTTCGGGCGACAACAGGCTAGTCATCTGCACTCACCACCTGCTGGGACGGCTGGCCGGACTCCGGTGGCTCCGTTGTCTCGACAGCCATACGCTCGCGTTCGGCGCGGATGTACCGGCGGACAATATAGATGAACAACGCCATCACCGCCGCATAGCCGAGGGTAACGCCGACCAACGACAGCGTGGCGGCTCCTGATGAGAGGTCGATGGTTGCGCCTTCGGCCGTAGTCAGTACGTCCTGGATAATCCAGGGCTGGCGGCCGATTTCGGTGACATACCACCCCATGTTGAGCGCGACAAAGCCCAGCGGTGTCGAGAGCATGAGTGCCTGCAGCAGGCGGTCGTCATCGGTGAGTCCACCTTTCCAGAGCCGATAGGTGCCCCACGCGCCGAGAAGCACGAACCAAAAGCCCAACGCGACCATCGCCCGGAACGACCAGAAGACGAGCGCGACTGGTGGCGATTCGTACTCAAAGTCGTTCAAGCCGGTTACCTCGGCGGTCGGATCACCCCCGCTGGCGAGGAATGACGCTAAATACGGTATTGAGATCTTAAAGAGGTTCTCGGATCGCGGATCAGTCATCGCCTCGAGTTCAGTTGGAATCGCAATAAGGTGCAGATCAGCCCCCCGTTCGGTCTCGTAGTGAGCCTCCATGGCGGCGAACTTTTGGGGCTGGGTTTCGGCGACGTGTCGGCCGTACAGATCACCGTGGACGACCTGGGCCATCGAGGTTACGAGCAGCACCACGACGGCGATTTTGAGTGCGGTCGACCACACTTCACTGTCGCGGTTCTGCCAGACGAAGTATGCTGCAATGCCAGCGACCAACAACGTCACCGAAATCAGTGCAGCGTTCTGCATGTGGATGAACATCCAGGGGAAGCGCGGATTGAAAAACGCCGCCAGCGGATCGACCAACTGGGCGACTTCCGTGCCGCCGCGATCGACGAGTTCGAACCCTTGTGGCGTCTGCATCCAGGAGTTGACCACGAGAATCCAGAAGGCCGAAAACCACGCACCTGCGGCGACAAAGAACGCTGACAGCGCATAGAACCACTCCGATACTTTCTCACGGCCGAACAGCAAGACACCTAAGAATACTGCCTCGAGGAAAAACGCCATTTTCGTCTCGAACGACAGCGGCCCGCCGATCATCTCGCCGGCCATTGTCGAGAACGTCGCGAAGTTCGTTCCGAACATAAATCCAAGTGGGATGCCGGTGACTGTGCCCATCACAAAGCCAACTGCAAACACCTTCGTGAAGAACTTTCGAAGCCGGATATACCGCTGTTTGCCGGTACGGATCTCTTGGACGACGAAGTAGACCAAAAACGGCCCCAAGCCGATAGAAAGCGAGGCAAACACGATGTGGATCGTCGTCGCAACTGCAAACTGTGCGCGACCGGCGATTACTGGATCAAGCATGGGTTGTGCTGATACCGCCAGTGGTTCCATCTCGGTGCAGACTGGTCAGTTCGCCTCGGTTCGGACATACGTCAGAGAAAACGTCAGAATATACCATAATACATCTGGTATATTGTTCGAAGCCGTACAAACTGCGCGCTGTTGGCCGTTTTGAATTATAGATGGTGAGATACAACCATCTCAGTTACAATCTGTTTGCGTCGACACGTCCTACGAACTGTCGGACGCCAGTCGCCACGACAAGTGCTGCAAGCAGGTAGCTGCTGACTACGAGATACGTCAGTGTGCTCGCGCTGTCGATAGCCAACAGTGCGGCCGTGTTGGCTGGATTGATCGGCAGCAACGACAACGCGACGAAAAGCAGTAGCACGCCGACCGAAAACAGCAGTTGGGCCGACCGGCGATTGGCTGCCAACAGCGAAACCGCCACCGCAAGCGAAACGACGATCACCGCACTGGCTGTGACTAGCCCAAAGAGCCACCCCGGGTTGGCAATTTCGACGCCGTTTAGCGAGAGCAACGCAAGCCACGCCATCGCTTGGATCGGTGCAATACCGATCATTGCAATCGCTTTGCCGTCAAGAATCTCTATCAGCGAGACAGGGGCAACCCGCAGTAACTCGAGGGTTCCACGGTCGATTTCTTCGGTGATCGAATCAACAGTAATCGAGCCGCTAATGAACACTGGCAGAAACACGAGCAGCGGCAACAGGATTGTGTACATAAAGTCGAAATACGGGTTGCCGCCGCGGTCTTCGGGAAGCTCGAGCGGTTGGACTGACAGATGTGCGGCCCGCTCGGCGTGCTGTTGTCGCTCGAGCGCACGGAGTGCCTGTTGGCCCTCGGCAACAACGAGTGTCGTCTCCAGTGATCCCTCTGGGGCGGTGAGTGTCACCTCGATTCTGTCTTCGCGTACTGCTGTCTCGAAGATGGCCTGTGCTCGACCCTCGTCGAACGCCTCGTATGCGTCTGCAGTGTCAGTATAGACGGTGGCGTTGAGCGACTGCTGGTTGTCAATAGCCGCCTGCATCTCCTCGCTGGCATCGCCCGTGACAGCCGCTTCGATTTGCAGACCTTCGACGCTGCTGGGGTCGTACAGCGAGACAAGTCCGACAACCAGAAAACCCGAAAAGGCAGCGACAAACAGTTGGATCGCCAGCGCCAAGACAATCGTTTTTTCGCGTTTCAACACCCGAAGCTCACGTGTGGCAATCGTGAGCCGTTGGCTCTCGAGCCACGCTATGAGTCGTCCGACGAGCGATTTAGCCATAGAAGTACAACACCCCGAAATTATAGCCCGCATGGACGAGCGTTGCAATCAGCATCGCAACCAGATACCACCGCAGATCACGTTTGGCACCCAGTGCAGAGATTCCTGCGGTCACAACGTGCAACACAAGCGGTGCTGCCAGCAATCCCAGGGTCGCCGTTGGGGTAACTCCGGAGGGTGTCAGCGTGGCCTCGCCGAGGGCCAACTCCGGCAGCCCGACGAGTTGGGAAATGGCAGTAAACTTCTCGCCAACAAAAAAGCCGAGTCCTGACATCGCACCCAACAGTAACGCCATCGAGGTTGTCCGTCCAAAGCGGTCGCTTTCGAAGCCCGCATAGATGTGGATGCTTTTGGCTACCTCTTCGATCGCCGCCATCACGACGAGAATAATCGGTATCGACAGTTCAATCGGCAACACGAACAGCACGGCAATCGCTAACAACTCGAGTACGAAGACAAACGGGATCATCAGTCCCGAAACGACGGCAACGGATTTGGGGCCTCGGAGTCGTGCATCTAAGGCATCGAGGAACTTCAACGGAACCGACTTTTGGGTGAACATATCCTCCTCGCGGTACACACCCACTCCGAGCAAAAACAGGATAACAGAGCTGAGATAGAACGGAACTGTCGAAAAGACGTAGGCTCCAACTCCGATGGGATCGCCCTGCAGTTCCATGACCACCAGTGTCAGCGGTGAAATAAGCGCAATCGGTGTGACGTTCGTAAAGATTGCTGGAACGAACGCATAGCTCATCAGAAACACCGAGATAGTGACCGTCACAAAAGTGAGTTCTTTGAACGAGCGAGCGAACATTGCCCCCACAAACGTTGCGGATAAAAACGCCAACGCAATCGGTAACACAGCCAACACAGAGACGATCCCACCCCCAATGCCGAGGCTGATCGCCGAGATTGCACCAATCGAGGCGATCAGATACGGGAGTGTTTTTCCAGCCACGATATCGAGTCGCGTAAGTGGCGCAACAAGCAGTAGTTCTCCTCGGCGGTTGATCCGCTCGTTGAGAATCGTCCCCCCGTAGGCCTGGATAATGAAGTTCATCGGCACCAAAAAGACGAACGCTAACAGCAGCGAGCTAAACGGAAACGGCGGGCTAATTTCGGCTGGCGAACCGCTGTCAGTACCGCCGGCAAACAGTTGTTCGACGAACGAGCCTTCATGGTCGGCGACTACTGGATCTTCTCGGTCGTCGTCGACAGCAACTTCTCCATCAGTGTCCTGGTCGGCATCAGCACTGTCGTCGCTATCCTCATCGGTGTCGTCCCCAGAATCTACAGACTCATCGTCTTCAACATCATCGTTCTCAGCATCGTCCGGCAGCTCTTGGTCGTCAGACTGGACAAGCTGTTGTTGGCTTTGATACTGGAGTTGGACACCGACCGGATACGCCGCCGTCTGATTTTCCTCGAGGGCCATCAGTCGGTCATTGTAGCGCTCGACAGCCGCCCGGAAAGCAGTCAGGGCAGCGTTTCCTTTTTCGGACTGTGCGTGTGCAACCGACAGCCTCGATTGGCCAGTGGATTCGACTTCGACCGCAGTGGTGTCGTCGTCTTCGGCAGCGATCAGCGAGACGGTTCCGCTGTCGTCTGCCGGACTCACGAGCAGCTCTATGTCACCGCTTTCGAGCAGCTCGGGATCGGCTGGCCGTGCAGTGAGTGCCGAATGGCTTTCGACGACGTTGTGATAGGGGCTGTCGGCATCGATGCCAACCCGATAGATGTCCTGATTTGGTGAGAGACCGCCCAGTCCAAAGACCATCGCCGCACCCACAATACTGCCGGCAAGCACGACTAAAACGGCCGCAATCATCAGTGTCCGGCGATCAAAACTCGTCGAACCAAGGCTGACCTCCCAGCGTGCAATCCGCCAGATGCGACGAAAGCGCCCCAGCAGTTTCACTGCGGGCCCTCCGGCGTGGTCGGTGTGTCTGTCTCACCACTCGTAGGCGATGACTCAGCGGCTGGTACGGTTGCGGCGGCTGTCCGCGGGCTGGCCATTTGTCGGCCAGTGAGATCCAAAAACAGTTCCTCGAGGCTTGGTTCGTCAGTTCGAATGTCGATAACCGAGCCGCCGGCAGCCTCTGCAGCCCTTTGGAGCGATTCGACCGCATCCATCGAGCCGACGACTGCACACTGTTGTCCGTCGGTCGTCGTCTCAGTTTCGGGCAGTTCGATATCAGTGTAGACACGGTAGGTGGTTTCGCCGTATTCCGCACGAATCTCTTCGACGGCACCACGGGCGATAATCCGGCCCTCGTTCATGATGATAACCCGATCACAGACGCTTTCGACGTGATAGAGATTATGAGCGCTGAAAATCACCGTCTTGTCGTCGGCCCGGAGTTCGCGGGTAAACTCTAAGACGGAGTTGGTCGTCAGGGGGTCGAGACCGCTTGCTGGTTCGTCGTAGATCAACACATTGGGATCGTTGATCAGCGACCGGGCAATGGCGACTTTGCGTTTCATCCCTTTCGACATATCTCCGATCCGGCGGTCTCTGTACTCGAGTTCGAGGCGATCCAGCGTTTCAGCGATTCGTCTGTCAGCAGTAGCTCGAGGAACGTCGTACAGATCCCCGAAAAATCGGAGATACGACCGTGGTGTCATATCCTCATACAGCGGCGATTCTTCGGGCAAAAACCCGAGATGGTGTCGCATCGATGGGTCTTGGGCATCCAATCCCACAACTGTCGCGTTGCCGGCGGAGGGTTCGATCAACCCTGCAATCATTTTGAGTGTTGTCGTTTTGCCCGCGCCGTTAGGGCCGACGACGCCAAAAATCTCGCCCGCCTCGACGGTAAACGAACTGTCGATGACAGCCGCAAACTCCCCATAGGTCTTCCGAAGCCCCGAGACCCGTATCATATNCGGAATGTCGACTGAGGNTATAAAAACACACGGCCGAAAATACAGCAAGTGATACCCGGCGACAGACTGGATGCTCGAGATCGTCCTACCTAGAGGTACTCCGAACGGATCTTACCCGCGTTAGTCGGGACGTTCGAGGGAAAATCGCTCGCTGGTCGAGGCATACTTGCTTCCTGCGAGCCGACCGACGGTGTCCAGTTTGTCGATATCGACCATGCCGTCAGTCAGCACCGACGTGTCGGCGTGGACGTGGACGACCTCCCCTAAAATGAGCACGCTGTTGCCGACCTCGAGCCAGTCATAGAGGGTGCATTCGAGGGCGACTTTTGCGGCCGCAACCCGCGGTGGTTCGACCACGACAGACTCGGCCCGCTCGAGGCCGACATGGTCGAACTCGCTTTCGCCGGCAGGAAGCATACTGCTCGTGGCGTTCATCCCTTCGACCAACTCACGGGTGACCGTATTCACAACGAACTGCTCGGTTTCCCGAACGTTCTGCGGGGTGTCTTTTAAATCGCGGCTCCCGACGGGTGCAAACATCACGACTGGTGGATCGACCGCAATAACGTTGAAAAAGCTGTACGGCGCGAGGTTATCAACGCCTGTGAGATCTGTCGTGCTGATCCAACCGATCGGTCGGGGAGTAACGGCGGTCGAAAGCAGGCGGTACGGCGAGCCGAACGCATCAGGTGGGCCATCGCTGGTCGTCACAACAGACAGTATGCATCCGGATTGTATATCTGTTCGCGGATACTGTAGTGGCTCACAACAGCAATGTCACCCGAACAGTATGCTGGAGGTTCTGTAGAACGAACTAATGACTGATAGACTGACTGACTCTCGCCGGCTCGAGGGTGTGCCAACGGGCCGAGTTGTTGGCGTAGACGGCTGTGCCGGCGGTTGGTTTGCGGTGTGGGACGACCCTGCAACGGACGGGCTCGCCCACGCACAGTACGACGACCTGGATACGGTTTTTGCGGCCCACGCGGAGGCCGACCGACTGCTCGTCGATATTCCGATTGGGCTGACAAACGCCGGCCCACGTGTTTGTGACCAACAGGCTCGCCAGCGGCTGGGACTCCGTGGCGTCTCGGTGTTTCCGGCTCCCTGCCGGGCTGTTGTCGAGTACTGCCAACAGACCGAAGACGCCAGCTACCAGCGGGCAGGCGAGATCCAACAAGCACACCTCGGTAGCGGACTCTCACGACAGGCTTGGAACATCACAAACAAGATCGCCGCAATGGATGCGTACGTCCGGAACAACTCCCTCGCGGTTGACGTCTACGAAAGCCATCCCGAATGCTGTTTTGCAGCACTCAACGATGGGTATCCGCTCGGCTTTTCGAAATCGACTCAAACAGGCCGAGCCGCCAGGTTTGCTGTCCTCGATGGCGAACTCGAGGGGTGGAAAGACTGTTATGTATCCGCCTGTGAGGAGTATTATTTCAACCAGGTGGCACGCGACGACATTATTGATGCAATGGTGTTGACTGCAGCAGGCCGACACTCACTTGCAACGATTCCAGAAAATCCGCCCGAAGAAGCTGGCCTCCCGCTGCAGATTGTCATCCCCGAGAGCAAGCCAGCCTGGGTCGAGTGTCTCTCTGTGGCTGAACGATAACCCCTCAGGTCGCTTTGAGTTCGGTCTCTTCGACTGCTTCGCTCAACAGTGCTTTGATCCGGTCTACTGTCCGGTTGCTTTCGGATTCGTTTTCCATCAGGACGGTCTCGCTGGGAAAGAGGTGTTCGCCGAGTATAAGCCCGTGTTCTCGAGCCGTCGAGCCGGTAAGCGTCAGATACACCCCAAGCCCACAGTCAGCGATCGCAGCCTCCTCTTCGGGTTCGTCACCCGGATAAACAAACTCGACACCCGCTGTTGTTTCAGTACCCAACACAGCCTCGACAAGCCGTTCGTATCGTGGAGAAATACACAACTCCCCACGGTAGCTGCCGACGAACGCTCGGTTGAGGGTTTTGCCCTCGAGCAGTTCGGGTCTGGCCATCAGCGTGTGATAGACCGTATCGCCGAGCCCCGTCACAACGCGCACGTCGGTGTCTTTCGGGTTAATCCGCTGGTTGATCTCGGCCAACGACCCTACACCCGCAGCCTGGAGTTCAACGACCTCTTCGAGCACTAAATCCGCACTGTCGAATCCGAGGGCGAACTCGTGGGTTCGCAGGGCACGAAACGGCTCTTCGCGGCCAATCAACTGGAGTTGGATGCCGTCCATCTCGACGGTCGCACTGTCGAAGACTACACGGCGAGGAAAGCCATCACGACCATCACGCAACAGTGTGTACTCCGGGGCTGTCGGCTCGGTAGGATTGCTGTAGTCGGCCAGTCGTTCGTAAGGGCCGTGGTTCGGCTCGGCGGTGCCTTTGGTGATTGCTTTTTCGTACCGTAGCGTCGAGCTTACGCTGTCTGCAAGCTCTTCGCAGTCAGCGACCGCCGCGAGGCGTTCGAGCACCGCCTCGAGCGGCCGTCCCTTTCTTGGCACCGCCACCGGAACCGTTCGGCTCATTATCGGCAGGTCGGCGTCGTCTCGTAAACCGATTCCGCTTTCGGCGAGCTACGGCAGCCCCTCACACGCCTACTGTTCGATATCGCCGCCGACACCACCGAACGCACTGCTGAGTTGACTGCGGAACTGCTGGAGGGCATCGATTTCGGCATCGAGTTCTTCGAGCCGGTCGGAGAGTGCATCAACGTCGGCTGCGTCGGCTTTTGTTTCGAGCGACTCGAGGGCCTCGAGGCTCTCGTTGAGTTCGTCAATCTCCGACCGAAGCCGTCGTTTTGTCGAACGAATCGTATCATCAAGCGAATCTAGGTCGTCGTTGACGTCCAAAAGCCCATTATCAACGTCGCCGAGATCCGTCTCGATGTCCTCGAGTTGTTCATCAAGTTCATCGAGCGAGTCGCCGAGATCAGAGATGTTCTCAAAGGCATGATCGAGATCTCCATCGAGACGTTCGATAGACTCAGCGGCCTCTTGGGCGACCGCTTCCGCCTCATTCGCTGTCGAGACAGCTGTTTCGGCCTCGGATTCTGCACTGCCGGCGGTTTCGGTCGCCGTCTCAACGTCTCGAGAGAGCTGCGAGACGCTGCTGTCGAGTTTCTCGACGCGATCTGTGGCATCCTCGGCAGTGGTTTCGGCCGTCTCGAGGCGGTCGGTGAGCGTTTCGACCTTGGATTCGGCGGTCTCGACACGCTCATCAAAGGTTTCGACATCGCGTTCGACATCGTTGAGGCCTGTCCGGACGCTCGCCAGATCCGCGTTGATATCTGCTCGCTCGCCGGCTGCCGAATCGAGTTCGACACTGATTTCGTCGACCTCTGAGGACAGCTTGTTGACATCCTCACGGAGGTCGTTGAAGATGTCTCGTGCCGTTCCGTTTTCGTTGATGAATGCCTCGAGCGCCTCGGTGTACGCCGAAAGATCCTCGAGTTGTGATTGGGCACGATCAAGCCGGACTTCGACGCTTCGTGGGACGCCCGAGCCCAGTTCCTTTTCGAGGAGTGCGCGGTCTTCCTCAGAGACGTTGTCGTTTCGCAGTTCCGCCGCCAGCACCGCAGCAATACCGCCCTGGACGGCAACAACCGACGAGGAACCGCCAGCATCGCTGTCGACGGCCGGCTCTGCTGTGATTGCTGGTTGGTCGTCGCTGGCTTCCTGTAGTGTGGCTGGTGGCTCTTGGGAGTCCATTCCAGATTCTGAATCAGTAGCCGTTAACGGTTCGCTCGAGTCATCGGCTGTGTGCGTCTCGACAGCTGGTTCGTCGTGACCGCTGTGTTCTGCGCTGTCGTCTGCGTCGTCGGCATCTGCGTCACTGTCTACATCTGTACCTACGTCACTGTCAGCATCTCCGTCAATATCACCGTCAACGCTTGCGGGGCCGGCAGGTTCCTCGTCAATCGAGAGTTCACCTTCGTTGACGGCGACGGTATCAGCCGGCGGCTCTGTCTGGTCGTCGTCAGTGGCAATTTCGATCTCCTCATCAGCATCTTCGATGGCCTCGTCTTCGGCTTCAGTCTCGGCCTCAGCTTCGGAACCATCAGCGTCGGAACCATTCTCGAGGTCGTCGGTTGGCGTTCCCAGCGACCCCCCGGAGACGTCCGCAAGCGGGTCTGTTGCATCTGCACTGAGTGGGTCTGGTTCGTCATCGACACCGGGCAGCGAAGACCGATTGCCAGACAGCACATCCCGAACCATCTGACTGTTGTCCGGGCCTAAGACACCTTCAATGTCGGTTGCTTCCTGCTGTTCTTTCGGTGAAAGCTCTTTGACAGAGGGTTTGGTGAGGAACGAAGACAGATCACTCGTGTCGTCGGTTCGGATTCCGTAGACTGTTTTTACTTTCTCACCGGCCGCAAGCTCTCGTTCGAACTCAACGCGATGGTCTTTGTACGCCGTCCACCGGTCGCTTTCGTACTCTGGGTGGAACCCGACGCGCTCCATTGGGAAGGATTCGGGAATCTGATCGGTCAATCGAACGTGGGCGGGTGTCGAGCCCTCGCAACGAATCACGAAGACGACCGCCGGCACGGGGAACTCATCGGCAGTAACAGTCTTCTCGACGGTGATTCCGTCGTTTGAGACTGTTACGGTTTCGTTACTGTCTGACCCCTGGCTCATGAGAGGGTGTTTCACACCAGCATCTTAAAAGATACGGGCTTGGTTTCGTATTTGATACTCTCGGCGACACCGACTCGAGACAGCAGGCCGCAGGTTGGTGGTGTGTGAACGACCCCACCCTACACGCTCACGGCTGACGCCGTTCGCTCCTTGAGGAAGGGGGCTTGCCGCCTACTTTCAGCTAAAACGACCGGTTTTAAAACTCATCGAGTCTGCGCTGTGTCGGCGGCGGCGTGTCATCCGGTGGTTCCGCACCAAGCAACCGTGGCAGCGCCGTATCGGCAAACGTTAGTCCCAACACGAGGACGATCGGCGCGAAAAACAGCCCATAAAACCCGAGCACCACTGGCCCGAAAATGTAGGCCAACATCAGCAATCCAACATGCGTGCGGTTGCCGCTGAGATATGGCCGAAGAATCAGATCCGGAATCGTATCGACGACCACGACAGCCAACAGCAAAAACCCACCAACGTAGCCCAACAGTGCGTACTCACCAGACAGCGCCGACGGTACCGCAGCCAGTCCGGCCAGCGGGACGTAGACAATCTTCATGCCGACAACTGGGATTAGACTCGCAATACCAGTAAGCGCACCAGCCAATGCAGGATACGGAACCCGCACTGACGGCGGGGCCACGACGTTGTATCCCATAAAGACGATAATGGCCACCAGCGAAATCAAAATCACATTTAACAGGTTCCCAAAGAGTACAGCCTCGAGTTCCTCGTCAGCGGCCTCGAAGAACTCTCGAGCCAGGTCTTTGTCGTCAAACCGCAAGAGCCACGTGTGGAACGTCGGGCCGTCAATAAGCAGATAGTACGTGACCACCGTAACTATAAGCAGATTCAACAACACACCCGTCACGAGACTTGTGACGAACGCCGCATGGTCGAACCCAAACTCAATGAACGCATCGAACTGGCCGGTCTGGTAGGCCGAGATTAGGCCAGTTGCAGTTAGTTCGGGTAGCTCATCGACACCGTCAAACCAGGCGACGTTTTCGGGGATCGATTCGGCGATGGGATAGGCTGCAATAAACTGGCGGGCCTCGAGGACTAACAGCACGACAGTGTAACTGAGCAACAGCACAAACGGGACGGCGAGCAGCGAGATCGTCACCAGCGCACGAAGCTGTTTCGGCAGCCGGAACCGCTCGAGTTTCTGATAAAAGTTGCGCGTCGAGTAGTACAGAAACACCGCAATTGTAAAGGCGGCAATAAACTGGTAGGCGAGATACCCCGCAACGCCGGCAACGGCGAGCCCAAAGCCAGCGACGACCAGCCGCTGTTCGTTCATACTCCCGCTTTCCAGAGCGTTCAAATAAACACTTCGGAGCGGTAACCTATCGCCAACAGAGCCAAAAACCGACCGCCAACACGTCTGTTGGCACACTCCGGTTTGTCAGTCGTTATAGCTCAATGCGGTCGCCGATTTCGACGATCTCGAGTCGCTGAGGATACTCATATGAGCGGGCGTGATGCTGGAGGACTTTCGGATCTGCAGTCATGCCTTTCCACATATCCCAGTGGCTCGGCAACAGCCGCTCGAGTTGCAGTTCCGACGCGGAGTAGATCGTCTCGTTTTCGGTTGCATACCACTTCGTTCGAACTGGCTCGCGGGTTTCTTTGTCCGGTATATTGCCGACCGCTCCGAACGCCAGAATCCCAATGTCGATATCGTAGCGTTCACCAATCTCGCTGAAGCTGTCGGCAGGTTTGCTGTCGCCGGCGTGGAAAACCGTCCCCGAGTCGTGTTTGATCACATAGCCGACGGGGTGCGTTGAGTCCGGATCGTAGGTTTCGACGACATCAATCTCGAACGCACCAATCTCGAGGCTGTCACCTTCGGTAACGTCGGTAAACTGTGAGTCTGTGATATCGTACTGTTCGAGCCACTGTTCGTCTTCAAGTGCAACCGCGAGGCTGTCGTCCGGCGCATAAAACGCTGCGCCCGTCTCGAGCAGCGGACCTTGGGAGGGGCCGTGGGTGTGGTCTGTGTGTTCGTGGGTTGCGAGAACGGCATCGACGGCCTCAGCGCCGACATCTGTCGGATCAAACGGGATCGGAATCATTCGGACCGTCCGTGGTGGATCACCCACGCCAACGTAAGGGTCGATCCACAGCGTCGTCCCTTCGGCAGCTTTGAGAACGAATCCGTTACAGCCCAGATACCAGATGTCGACGGTTTCGGGATCAGCAGCCTCGACAGCGTTTGGGAGCCACTCGCCCCAGTCGCTTGTTATCATGGCCGACCATTAGCCCGCTGGTTTCTAAACGTTTCTCACCGACACAGAAATAGCGACTCCAGCGGCGTTCAGTCGGCCGTTGGCTCATCCGACTGTGGTTCTTTGTCTGTTGGCTCTTTGTCTGTTGACTCTTTGTCTGTTGACTCTTTGTCTGTTGGTTCCTCGAGTGGCCCTAACGGTCCTTCTGCGATTTGGGTGCCCCACATCCCGGGATATTTTTCGACCCGCACGTCGCCCAGGACTTTCGTCTGACACGACAATCGCAGATTGTAGTTCGGATGGTGTGGCGGGACAATCAGTCGGCCTTTCTCCCGAAGGCCTTTTTCGTTGACCTCGCCGTCGACGGCGACCGCACAGGTGCCACAGGAGGCAAAGCCCTGACAGTTGAACGTCTTGGATTTGCCATTGTGTGGGGTTAACCCAGCGCGTTTGAGCACATTGCGGAGGGTTTCGCCTTCCTTACATTCGATTTCTTGACCGCGAAAGGTAACCGTGGGCATACAGTGGTATCTGTCGAGAACCGTCATAGTCCTGTCGTTGGTCAGACCTCTCGGACAACGAACCTATATATCCAGCCTGCTACGTTGGTGTATGAAACAAACGCGACGTGCGTATCTCGCGAGTGGTGCGATAGCAGTCGGCACAGCTGGGCTTGCAGGTTGTCTCGGCAACGGCAACGATGACGATGACAGCGACGAGTCAGCAGCCGCCGAAACCTCTCACGAGTGTGAGATCGCTGACAGCGAGCCAGTCAGTGAACTCCCACAACCTCGAGTTGGCCCCGACGACGCCGAAATCACTGTCGATGTGTTCGAAGATTTCGGCTGTCCGGGCTGTCGTGATTTCGCACTCGGGCCGTTAGCCGACCTCAAAGGAGATTACAGTGACGAGGTGCAGTTCGAACACTACGACTTTCCGATTCCAGCCAGCAACTGGTCTGTGCCACTCGCCAACGCGGCCCGACATATTCAGGACGAATACGACGATGAGACCTTCTTCGAGTTCAACATTGTCACGTATGAGAACTTCGATGACCACAGTTGGCAACTCATCGGAGATCTTGCGGAGGATGTCGGTGCCGACCCTTGTGCAGTTCTGAGTGATGCTGCCAACGAAACCTACAGCGAGGTGCTCGCATCCAACTTCGAGGAGGGCCAACAACGCGAGATTCCCGTCACTCCTACGGTCTTTGTCGACAGCCAGGAAGTCGAAGCCAGCTATGAGGATGTCGAAGCCGCAATCGAAAACGCCCGGTAAACTACTCGCTACTCGCCGGTTGGCGTCGGAAACGCCCGCAGCGACCGCGGCGGCACCAGGAAATTCCCTCGGCTTTCGGTGAACAGATACCGCAAAATTCCATTATTGACCCGATCCTGAACAGCGGTGCCACTCGTGAGATCGCTGCCATTCATCGCTTCGCGGACTGCCACGAAGTCGCTGATCTCCCGCTGAAGGGTCGCAAAATGCAGGCTTGCCCGGTCGTTGTCGGTTGATTCGACGTGCCGACGGAGCAACAACACGTTTCCGTCCTCGTCTCGGTTGGCTCGAGCAGCCTTTTCAGCATGGCCGACAAGCCCACGCGATTGGGCTGTCTGTTGTATCTGTTCGTAGATCTCTTCGGTGATGCCGTTGTGGTCTCCGAGGTTTTCACCAACCCCCTCGACAGCCTCTTGGTCAGCAACCAGCGGGCTGAACATGCGCTGGACCATCCGGTCGTGGTCGTTTTCGTCGAACCACTTATCAAGCGACTGTCGGACTGTCGAGACCTGTTTAGTGGTTCCCTCGGCAAACGGTTCTTGTTCGATTGTGACGTACTCCTGGGTCGCCTGATTGCCCGCAAAGCCGGCTTTGAATCCCATGAAAAGCGGAGACTCCTCGGGGACAGGTCCGTCGTCCGGAATCCCGCTTACATCCCCTTGTTTTTCGGCCGGGAGGCCAGGGCCAATAAAACCAGTTCGGCGGTCTGCGATCTCGAGGACGTCACCGAGCTGGCCTTCGACTTCGACCTCGTTGAGCAGCTCGCCGCCCGCAAACAGCGTCTCTTCGATGGCAAGTAGGGCGTCAGCCCGATCGGAAGCCAGATGCAACAGCACGTCCTGTTCGTCGAGGGCTTCGTTCTCGACGCCCCATAGCGACCGCGGTGCCGGCAGGTCGAGTGAGTCCGGAAGCGACTCATCGAACCGCTCGAAGTACGCCGGCGAGTAGGCCACATCGAAGACGACACCACGATTAGACCACTCGTAGGCGCGTTCGATCGTCTCGAGGCCTTCCTCGAGGGTTTCGCGGTCACGTTCGGTCGGTATGCCGTCATCGTCGAGTGCCTCTCCAGCGTAGTCGAGATACAAAAACAGGTGATGTTCCGGGAGGACGACGTTGTCGTGTTCGTCGCGCTCGAGCGACTCGTTCCACGCAAACTGCCGAGCTGGAAGCGATTGATCGCCGCCTTGCGGGATGGGTTCGTCGTCGAATGCCTCCAGACAGGCCGACAGCGCAGTTATACCGCCAGCAGCCAGTGCCGCCTTACAGAGTTCACGCCGCGATAGCGTAGTCCCGAATCGCTCCATGTCCACTGTTGGGTTTCGAACTCATTAGGGGTTCTGATAGGGCTACCGGTCGGTTTTTATTCCTCGTCGATCGCCTCGATGACCTCGGGAAAACAGCCGACATCCGGACGATAGTAGGTGTGGTGGTCGGGAATTGAATCAGTCACATCGACCTCTTCGAAACCATCGGCAAGCGCTGTTGATCGGTCTGCACCCTGCTGGCCGAGCGCCGGTGGCTCGTCGAACAGATCAGCCAACACTCGGTCGTTTTCACTAAAGAAACTCGTGACCGGACCGCTAAATATCCCAATTGCTTCGCCGTAGCGACCGTCCGTGGTGACTGTGTCGGCGGCGATTGCAGCCCCCAGCAGCGACACCGATGAGACAGCTTCGAGCGTTCCGGTGTCGGCGAGTACGGCGACGGTTTCGCAGGCGACGCGCGCACCTAATGAGTAGCCGATGAGATGAACTGGTCTGCCGTCCTCGTCGGCCCACTCAACGAGCCACTCGGCCAGCGGGTGTGCGTTCGTATCAGCGTTGTCGGTAACGGTCTGCCAGCGACCTTGGCCGTCCCAGCTAAAAGCAACCACCGGCGCAGGCCGAACCTCATCAACTGCGCGTTGGGCAGTCTCGGCCTGGTTGCGTGCGCCACTGTCGTCGGGCCCCCAGCCGTGTATAAAAACGAACAGTTCGTCAGCACCCTCCAGCTCCCAGTTGCCCTCACGGGTGGCGTGTAGATCCTCGCTGTCAGTGAACCACCCGAGTTGATCACGGGTTGTGATCACTGGAAACCCATCGCCGTCGCCGTTGGTCGCCGACCATTGGCGGTAGCCGACGATGCCAATTCCACCGAGACCGACTGCTGTGGCTGTACTAGCCAGCAGACGGCGTCGACTTGTGAGCACAGAGGTGTCGTCGATATATCCACAAATGGACAGCTGGGAAAAATAGCCACCGATGCTCACTGCGTAGACAAAGAGGTCAGCCAGGGGGTCGATTCCGCAGGCGAGCCAGTGAGGGCAGATGACTGCCACGGATCTCGATTATCTCGAGTCTTTCTGCCAGCATGTACAGCCCAAGCGAACCGAAAAAGACCGCGGGTGTCAAAAACAGATGCCACCAGAGCGTCTCTGCGACCACAATGCCGGCTATGGTGAGCCCTTCGCCAGCGCCATTCAACACGTACAGCACCGAGGGGTGGACAACGTAGACACCGACCGCGTAGATACCCCACGAGGGCAGTGAGGTGTCGGCCGTGAGATTCGGCCGTGAGAGCAAGAACAAAAACAGCGTCAGTGTCACCAGCGCGGTTCCAATCGTATAGCTTGGTGAGTAGACGCCATCGGCGAACGTCTCGCCGGTTAACAGATACCCCAGAGCGTACCGTTCGGCGAAGTGGAACACCACACACACCACGGTTGCGGCGAGATATCGGCGACTGTGCTTGACTGATGGCTGCCAGTCGTAGCTGTAGACTGCATAGCCAAGCGTAGTATAGAAGAAGCCGAAAAAGAGCCCATCACGGATTCGGAACGGGATATCGATGAACATGGTGTAGCTCGCACCCAACAGTCCGATGATGTGAAAGCCAATTGCCACCGGAAGAATGTAGCTGGCTTTCTCAACCCGGACGAACGCATAAATCAGGGTGTAGGCGAAAATGAGTGCAGGCAAAAACCACAGAATCTCCGAGACGGACGTTCCATAATAAAATAACTCGGCGGGCTCGATCGCCTCTGCAGTCATGGCTCCCAGCGTGTAGACTACAGACTCACCGTTGAGGCGTGCCTGAACGGCTGTCCCCGTCAAAAAGACCGGAAACGTCAACAACAGCCCAAAAATGTAGATCGAGCTAATCTTCGCCACTCGGTTGAGATAGTACGCACCCGGATCACTGCGAGCGAACTTGAGCGCCAGAAAGTATCCCGACGTCATAAAGAAAAACGGCACGGCAAACCGCGCGGCCGTCTCCAAAGTAAAATTGAGCAGATTTCCGTAGACGCCTATTCCTACAAACGGATCTGTATGAATAATCACTACGAAGACCATCGCAATGATCCGCATCGAATCGAGACTGTAGATTCGACCCGACATTAGCTAGTAGTAAGGGGTTCTGGCTATGATTGTTTCCATTCCAGTCGCGAATAACTCCAATGGTTGTTGTTTGTAGTTTAGTAAACGCCAAGGAACTAACCGTGCGTACAGCCGCCGGGGAGACGCAACCGGGCTCGAACCAGAATCGGTATACTGTTGAGACACGTTAGGTGCGTATGGACAGACGGCAGTTTCTAGCCGCAACGACACTCGGAATCTCGACCGCCGCAGCAGGCTGTGTCGAGGCCTTCCAGTCGCTCGAGGGAGCAGACTACGGCCGCGAGCCACCACTGGTTGATCCACGGCCCAACGCGATTTATTGGCCGACCCACACCGAGGAGATGTATCACGGAGAGGTTGCCGAAACAAGCGACGGACTCGCTGTGCATCTGATGTATACCTTCCCGCATCGATTTTGGCAGGTTACCTCGACCGAAGACGGTTACGGCACAGAAAAGTTCGAAGTTGGCCCTAACGATGCGATCCACATCATGGTGGGTGTCTGGGACGCCGAAACCGAGGTCGTCTTGCCTGTCTCGAGCCTCGAAGTCGCCATCACCGGCGGCGACGGCGTCGACGAACGCGAGACGATCTATCCCATGTTGTCCCAGCGGATGGGCTTTCACTACGGTGATAACTACCATCTCGAGGGTGACGACACCTACACTGTCGAGGTAACTGTCGGTGGTATTGACATCAACCGCTTTGGTGAGTTCGAAGGGCGCTTCGGCGATGCAGAGACGATTTCGATGGAACTCGAGTACAGCGAAACCGAGCGCAACGACCTCGAGTTCGAAATCTACGATGACCGTCAGGGCCAGCGCGGAGCCGTCGAGCCGATGGGGATGGAAGGCCACGATGAGATGGATCACGATGGCCACGACATGCACCACGAGATGCCGCTGGGCTTCGCCTACGACCTCGAGGAAGCAGGCGGCGAGCCGATGGGCGAAGCGTTGCTCGACGACATTCGGTACCGGGTGGCCCTCTTCGACGACGAGCGCTTCGGTGAGGAGCCGTATCTTGCTGTGACTGCCGCCACCAGGTACAACGATCTTTTGATCCCGGAGATGGGACTCTCAGCACACGTCGGATCGGCCGACGAGACACTCGAGATCGATGTTGTCCCCGAAGATCTCGATGACCTCGAGGCCGACGACGAAGACGAACCGCTCGTCGACGCCCAATCACCGACCGAGCCACGAGAGATCAGTGTTGTCGATCCCGACGAGGCCGTACTCAGCGAATCGCTCGAGGCAGGACTCGACCCTGAGATCGGCTTTCACTACGGCGTGCCAGCGCCCGGAATCGACGGGAGCGAAGATGTGACCGTCGACATTTCGACGCCAACCCAGGTCGTCCGCCACGAGGGATACGAAACGGTGTTTTTCGACACCCAGCAGATTACCCTCGAGTAACGGCATACCAGAAGGCACAAACATAATTCCCGTCGACTCCAAGGGCCATTCATGCGACGAGCACTCAGCCAGCGGCGTCTTCGGCTTGCGGTTGTCGTCTGGGCAGTGCTCGTCTCGCAGGTGTTGGTGTATCCAGGGCTCGATGGCCTGCTTGTTGTGCTCGGCGCTCCGGGTGAACTGCAAGCCGGTATGTGGTTTCTGCTCGCAGAGTTTGGAGCATTCGTTGCATTTGCTGTCCTCTGGGGGGCAGTCAGCGACGCGCTCGGTCGGCGGACGGCGCTGGTTGTTGTCGGCGCGCTGGGCGGTGCGGCCAGCTACCTGCTTTTGAGCCTGTTGCCGGCACTCGGTGTCGGATTCAGCGGCGCACTCGTCGTTCGGGCTGTGGGTGGTGCGTTCAGCATCGGGGCGTTTTCGCTGGCGATCACGATGCTGATGGATCTTTCGGGCGGCAACGGTCGCAACATGGGTGCGGCTGGAATCGCCATCGGGCTTGGAGCCGCACTTGGGTCGGTTGTCGGCGGCCAGCTTGCGATGATCGATCCCTTCGGGCCCATCTATGCGGGAGCCGCAGTACTCGCGGCCGGCGGGCTGTTCGCGGGGACGCTCGAGGAAACACCCACGCCGCCGACCACCCGACCAAGCCGTGGCGTCGGCCAGGCCGTCAACACGCTCCGCTCGCGGCCAGCTCTCGGAGTTCCCTACGCCTTTGGCTTCGTCGACCGCCTCACGGCTGGGTTTTTTTCGCTGGTTGGTGTCTTTTATTTCGGCGAGGTGTTCGGCCTTGATGCGGCGGGCGTCGGCATCGCGCTGGCACTGTTTTTTCTGCCGTTTGCGCTGTTGCAGTATCCGCTTGGCTCACTGTCGGATCGGATCGGGCGGTTCGTGCCGATTGTCGGCGGTTCGATTGGTTACGGGCTGGCGATTGTTGGGGTCGGCCTCGCCTGGCGCGTTGAGGTTGCGATGGGGATGATGGTTGTCGTCGGCATCGCGGGAGCGTTCGTCGCGCCGGCGACAATGGCGCTGGTGACTGATCTGGTCGAGCCACGCGAACGCGGGGTGGCGATGGGTGGGTTCAACGTTTTCGGGAGTCTAGGTTTTCTGTCCGGGTTCGTCATCGGCGGCGTGGTCGGCTCTGCAACTGACTACCTGACGGCGTTTCTCGTTGTTGGCGGCCTCGAGATCGCCATCGCCGTAGTCGCACTGCCGGCGGTTCGTCGACTGGCAAGCAAGAAATCGACCACAAGCAGGGCGACCGATCAGTGAGCGGCATGCACGTTGGCTCCGCCAGTTAGTGGCGAGCCGGAAGCAGCCATCCAAGCAGAACGATCCCACTGACGGTGACACCAAGTGCCGCCATCGCCCAGACGAACGAGCCGTAATCAATGATGAAGCCGGTCAGAACCGGGCCTGCGGCGCCACATCCGATGTAGACGGTTCGAATCGCTCCGTATCCCGTTCCTTGGACGGACGATGGAACGACGCCGACCGTATAGGCGTGCGCCGGCGGAAAACAGCCCAACAGACAGCTCACACTGATGACTGCGAGAATCGTGGCAGCCAGACTGTCGGCGACCAACAAAAGAACGAATCCGGGGATGCTTGCTGCGGCGAAGCCGGCGACAACATGCTGTATACCGAACCGATCTGCCAGCACACCAGCACCGAGTTGCATACCGACTGCAGCCGCGAAAAACCCACTGTACAGCGTCGCTGCGCCCACAGTTGACACTCCTGTTTCGTCGACGAGATAGATCGGCAGAAATCCTGTGAGACTCTGATAGACGAACATAATCAGCAGCAACAGCCCGGTTCCGGAGTACACCGGGCGTGTCATGAGTGCACCCCAAGCTGACTTCAGGAGCGTCCTGACTGACTGCGAAGAGTCCGTCCGTGCGGCGTCGACCGGGACACTCACCCAGAGGGCGACGGCGACGACTGCCAACAACGGAGCGAGGTATCCAAACCCAGCACGCCAGCCCACGTAGGCACTGAGGCTCCCTGCAAGAAGTGGGAAAACGGTGTTGCCGACGTTTCCGGCCGCCTGGCTCACCCCGATTGCGGTGGACTCGTGGTCGGCATACACGTTCGAAAGCACCGCAACCCGGCTTGGACCGTAGAGCCCAGTTCCCGCACCCATCCCGACAGTTGCAGCAACGAAAAGGCCAAAGACGGGTGAAAACACGATGGCTACGAGTCCGCTCGCAGTCACCACCGTCCCCACAACAAGTGCCACTCTGTGAGATGTCGTATCAGCAAGTAGCCCGCCGGGAAACTGGAGTGCGCCGTAGGCCGCCCACAGCAGCCCAACGAGTACGCCGGCAGTCGCATAGCCGAACTCGAACTCGAGGCGCATTTCGGGAAGCAGTGCCGGATAGACGATTCGCGTCCCGATTGTTCCGGCCCACCCCAGCGAGACGGCCAGCAAGACCCAGCCTCGTCCGTCGTTCCAGAGTACCCCCCACAGGGTTTGCATCTGGCCGATAAATAGCGTCGTCAGCCTCACGTCGCTGTGTTGACG
>SL_4KL_010_BRINEDRAFT_10000186_pt1 | contig 29764 bp, 25 predicted proteins | sample SodLak_010_BRINE_2_FD_10664 | JGI IMG/M metagenome (IMG submission 10664) | reverse complement strand
CAATTCAGCCCGGATGGTAAACAGTTGGCATTTACTTCGAGCCGAGACGGCGAAAGCCAAGTTTATAAAATGTATCTGAGTGGAGGTGAAGCGCAGAAAATAACATCAGCGGAGAATGGAGTTTCGAGTTTTCAGTGGTCTCCCGATGGTGAGCAAATTGCCTACACCATGATCGATCCGCAGACTGAAGAGGAGAAAACCCGGGAGCAGGAGCGCCGCGACGTGCAGATTGTAGATCGTGATTTTAAATTTTCCCGGATTTATGTGCAGTCTGTAAACGGCGACGAAGCGAAAGCTATTTACGGAGAAGATCTTCATACCACATCGTTTGATTGGTCACCGGATGGATCAACCATAGTGTTTTCCCATCAGCCCACACCGCGAATAAATGATCGCTATGAAATGAATATTTCTACCGTTTCGGCTGACAGTGGCGCCGTGGAGTCGCTGGTTGATCGGGAAGGAACGGATTCGAGCCCGCTTTTTTCTCCCGCCGGTGATGAAGTCGTTTTTTCTTCGCATGGCGGAGAGGTTGAGGCGATTGGTCTTGGAGATCTGTACGTGATTGATGTAGAAAGTGGAGCTATTCGCGAGTTGGCTCATACCTACGACCGAAATGCATCGCTTGTTGGATTTACATCTTCCGGAGATCTGCTGATTCGCGAATGGAAAAATACCGTTTCCGCAATCTATACGATTTCGCTTGATGGATCTGCCCCGGTGCAGATCACACCTGATGATGGCGTGTACAATTCAGTTTCGATCAGTAAATCAGGTGATCACATTTCATTTACATACGAAAATTCCACCGATCCCCGGGAAGTTTACTATTCTGATCTGCATAATTTTTCGAAGCATAAAGTGTCGGCTGTTTTTGATGAGGCACAATTCCCCGAGTTTGGTGAAACGGAACTGCTGACTTGGAATTCGCCGGATGGCAAAGAGATTGAGGGGCTGTTGACCTATCCCGTGGGATATCAAGCCGGAGATGAAGTACCACTCATTTTGATGGTACATGGCGGGCCGTCAGGAATTTATGCCCAGAGTTGGACCGGTTCCGGCGGTATTTATGCGCTTCAGTTTTTTGCCGACCAAGGATATGCACTGCTTCGGCCAAATCCACGTGGAAGTACCGGGTACGGAAAAGAATTTCGTTATGCCAATTTTCAGGATTGGGGATATGGCGACTACGAAGATTTAATGAGCGGAGTGGATCATGTGATTGAAATGGGTGTAGCCGACCCCGACAGCCTGGTTGAGATGGGGTGGAGTTATGGCGGTTATATGACCTCATGGATCGTTACCCAAACCGATCGTTTTAAGGCGGTAAGTATGGGAGCGGGATTATCAAACCTGGTTAGTATGGTGGGAACCACAGACATTCCCGATTATCTTCTAGGCCATATGGGCGGCCCGTACTGGGATGGAAATATGGAGACCTATGAGCGCCATTCTGCCGTGTATCATATGGATGATGTGGTGACACCTACGCAAATTATCCATGGTGCCAACGATCTTCGTGTACCGCTTGGGCAGGGGCAAGAGTTTTATTGGGCACTGCAGGAGCTCGGTGTGGATACGGAGATGATTCTCTATCCGAGAACACCACACGGCCCGCGCGAACCGAAATTTATCGCGGATGTATCAAACCAAATTATCCGCTGGTTTGATAAACATCTTGATCGATAAGCTTTAAATATATACCACGGGCAACCTGCCCGTGGATATTTTTGCAATGATACTGAATTCCGGATCCTGACTCCTGAATTGCCCTTATCATCCTCCAATCAGATTCATCAGGAAGTAGGTACTAAGCCCAAGATAGATCGTAACTCCGGTAATATCGGTGATGGTAGTTAGTACCGGGCCGGTCATCATGGCCGGATCTCCACCCCAGCGCTTAATTAGGAATGGCAGCGTACCGCCAACAATTCCGGCAACAAGCACATTAATGGCCAGTGCGGCTCCGGCAACCAGGCCGAGCGTCATGTTAGCCTGCACAAACCAGGCGATTCCGGCAAAAAGTGCACCCAGGGCAAGACCGTTAATTAATCCAACAACAATCTCTTTTTTGGCTGCACGCCAATATTCGCTTAGTCGAACTTCCCCAAGAGCGATACTTCGGATGGATACCGATAGTGCCTGAATTCCCACGTTTCCACCCATGTCGGTAATCATGGGCAGGAAAATAGCGAGTGCTGCCACCGCTTCAATGGTAGCTTCGAAAGAGGCGATGACGGCCACGGCACCTAAATTCAAAAATACGTTTCCTGCCATCCAGGGCAGTCGTTTCTTAACAGAACTCAGTGGTGGGGTGTAAAAAGATTCGTCGGCCGAAGCGGCACCCATATGCATAAACATATCAGCCATATTTTCCGACAAAATGTCGATGGCATCATCCAGCAGGAGAACCCCTACAAGCTGGTCGTTATCGTTCAGCACGGGCAACATCTGGAACCTTCGGTTCCGGATATGCTGAGCGGCTTCAAGAGCATCATCATCTGTGTAAATGGCCACTACATTTGGAACCATTACCTCATCAATCAGCTTGTTGGGATCTGTCCGGATCAGGTCTTTGATGGACATCACACCCTCAAGTTTGTTGTTTTTGTCAACTACATACACATAATTCTTTTTGTCGATGTGGACAGGCGCATCTTTAATGGCCGTCATAGTCTGCTTTACGGTTGATCCTTTTTTTATCGCCGTAAAGTGGGAGTTCATCACAGAGCCAACCGTATCGGGCGGATAGCGCATCAGGTCTCGAATCATATCCTCAAGAGCCGGATTAATCATGCCCAAGAGTTCCGATGCTTCATCAGTGTCCATCTGCTGCATGATATCGGCCGCGTTATCAATCGGGATATCATCCAGGAGAGAGGCACCAACTTTTGGATCCATCTGTTCCAAAATTTCCACGGCAAGCTCCACCGGGAACTGTGCAAGTATATTCCCGGCCAATTTTTGATCCGCTTTTTCCAAAAATGGAATTACTAAATCGTAATCACTGTCCGTTAAAATCTGGGCAATGCGCCCGGCCGAGATATTTTGTGCGGTAAGAACAGCTTGATCGAGATCTTTCTGCTCAAGTTGTTCCGTAAATTTATCACGGTAGGATTGTAAAACTTCCGGCTCAAGAATCATGATATTGAGATAAAATGTTTTTGTTTATGATGCGGTAAGTATAAAACAATTCACACTCATTATTTAGAATTGATTAAACAGGCATAACATTTTTAAGTGACCATATCTTTACAGAAATTACCGCTCACTCTATAGTTACGTTCATCAACACTGCGTATGAAGCCACTTTTACTACTTATCTTATCACTGTTTTTTACCATCGAAATTGTTGCCCAGGGATTTAACGGGTTCAGCGGGCGAAATCACCCCGAAATAAACTGGCAGGTGGCAGAAACGGAGAATTTCCGAATCATGTATCCCGAACACCTTTCGGGGATTGAGGTTGAGGCGGCTCCGATTGCGGAAGAGTCGTATGCCGCTATGAAAGAGAATCTGCAGGTGGAATTTAGCGATAAAATCAGGATCTACCTTTCTGATGAGGATGAGGTAAACAACGGGTTTGCTGTGCCGATTGGCAAAGGATATACGCTGATTTGGGTGAATACGAATGATTATAGTGAAATCTGGACCGGTCGCGAAAAATGGCTGCGCAAAGTAATTGCCCACGAACTGGGGCATATTTTCCATTTTAAAGCTACGTGGTCGGGCATGGGGCTGCTGCAGTATGCAGTGGGTCAGCCACTGACTCGGGCGTGGACGGAGGGAATCGCCCAGTATCAAACCGAAGAGTGGGATTCCCAGCGCGGCGACCGATGGCTCCGAAAAGCCATATTCGACAGCCGTCCCGGATATGATGATGGCCAATCGATAGAAAACGGCCGACTGCTATACGCTGTGGGAAATTCGCAGCTGCGATATTTTACCGAAAAATATGGCGACAGCACACTGGTGGATATGCTGGCAGAACGCAAAAAATTCCTGGGCCTGTTTGAGCACCACGATTTTTATGACGCCTTTAAAAAAACCGTTGATGGCGGCTACGAAGAATTTTACGAGGATTGGCGAAAGCACATGAACGTCTACTACAACACCATTGCCGGCCAGATGGAGCGGGTAGATTCGCTCAGTGCCGATCCACTGACCCTGCCGGGCAGTTTTTACTACGATGCGGCGGTCAGCCCCGATGGGTCAAAAATTGCCGTAACATCATTGGCATCCATGCAGCGCCCGGTACGACGGCTTTTTGTGGTAGAAAATGACTCCACGATGCATGCAAAATTCCTGGCAGAGGGCAACATCAATTTCGATTTGAGCTGGAGCCGTGATGGGGAGACGATCTACTACTCTCGCAGAGTTCGGGGTGAAAACTCATCGCTGCTGAACGATATTTTTTCGGTTGATATCGGAACGGGTGATGAAAAACAGCTCACCCACAGCCGGCGCGCCCGATTTCCCGTTGCGGGTGCCGGCGACCATCAAATAAGCTACATCGTAAACGAAAACGGCATGGGAAACCTTTACACGCTGGATCTTGAAAACGGCGAAGAGCAGCAAATAACCGGTTATGCCGGGGATGTACAACTTCTGTGGCCGGTCTGGATCTCATCGCAAAACAGCTGGCTCTTCCATCGGTTTGATGAACGTGGATCTCGAAATTTGGTGCTTCTTGAACGCGACACCGGTATCGAAACAATCATAGATGAGGATGATATCGACAACCGGCGGCCGGTACTGAGCCCGGATGAAAATCGGATTGCGTACACATCGCTGCGGGATGAGGTGCCCAACGTGTTTATCTATGATTTTGAAGCGGAGAGTTCACAGCGGTTTACAAACCTGTTCACGGGCGGCGAGGTATACGGCTGGATGGCAGAGACGGATACCCTGAAGTCGGAAAAAATCTTGATCAATGCCGGTGAGACGAAACGCCGGGATCAAATGCGTTGGGTGTCAGCCGATCGGGAGGTTTATCAACCCGATATTACTATTGAAGATTCGTATACAAGCTGGCGGGAGAAGCGTCCTCCGAATGAGATTTCGTCGTTCATCACCCCGGGTGAGACGTTGATTACGGAGAGATACGAATACAATTCGTGGAAAAACCTGACTCATGCGGTGTCGTTAGCGCTGCCATACTACGCCAATTCTAACAATTGGGGCGTTTTTGCAACCACCAACTGGGTGGAGCCGCTTGGTAAGCACACCATTTTTGGGCTGGGTTGGCTGTCGGCCGTAAACACGTCGGAAAAATCGTTTGGAGCCATTAGCTATTTGAATAATCAACTCTATCCGTCGTTGCTCTTTTCGTTCTATCGACCCCCCGCAAACGGCCGATTTTATGGCGATCGCTTTTTGATTGAGGAGCAGACCGGCGGGGAGGTGACCGCCATTTGGCCAATCGATGCGCTCGAAGCCCCCTATCAACGGGGTGGGATAGACGTACGGCTGCGTCATGTGTTGGTTGATCCGATTGATCGCACCCGGTTTGATGACGCCCCGCAGCGTCCGTTGCCCGAAAAAGGCCGCCAGACCGATTTGCGAATTGGCTGGCAGGTGAAAAAGCAGCGCCCCTGGCGGAATAATGCCATTCATCCGCTGGATGGGTTTGGGTTGAGGATGTCCGTAACCGGCGCCGAAGAGATTTTGGGATCGGATGTGCGTTTTATCACCTCAGAGATTAATGCCTATAGCGTTCTTCCGGCCCTGGGACAACATCGAATTTTTGCCCACGCTCGTGTGCAGGCGCAGTGGGGCGAGCCGCTTCCGCAAGATTATATCGGATTTTCGCGGTATGACAATATCAGCCTGGATTTACCGGGAGATGTCCCGTTTCAGTTTCTCAACAATGCCGAACGGGTGCGCGGCTATCGCGATTTTATTGCGGGTGACCGGGTGGCTTTTGGTAGTCTGGAGTATCGAATGCCGTTTTTGCCGTCGCTCCAAACCACTCTGCTCGGGTTGATTCGGTTTGGCGCCACATCTATCTCCCTGTTTAGTGATGCGGGTGTGGTGGGTAATGCAAGGTTTGATGACGGTACTACCGGTACCGAAATTCGTTGGGGAGCCGGCGCGGAGATAAAAAATCGTGTGAGTATTGCCGGTGTAGGGCTGACCCACGCGGTGGGAATTGCACAACCTGCTCAAGAACTTTTCGGGGATGCTGATACTGATCTTTACTACCGGGTACGGGCAGTTGTGCCGTTTTAATTTTTAGGTGGTTTAATTCCTCGATCCTTTGGGGCAGAATAAAGAAAGATAGCCAAAAATAACCTTTATTCCCCTCTTGAGAGGGGGGTGGGGTGTGTTATCATACCAGAAGTATTTTTGGATATCTTTCTTCCCGTTGATACTCCGATGGCTCTGCCTCGGAGTAGTTCATTTAAAAGCGGTTTGATTTAACCGCATCAAGGAGAGTATCAAATATCGGGATATCGTGTTTTTTTAGCCACTGTTTATCCTGTTTCGGCTCATGGCGGGAGCGGATAAAAAATGGTGTGATTCCCAGTTCCACGGCCGGCTGCAGGTCGGTGATTTTATCGCCCGCCATGTAGGATGATGAAAAATCGACATTGAGCTGCTCGTTGGTTTTCAGGAACATGCCGGTATCAGGTTTTCGATCTTTCGGCGGATGGGTGTGTGGAGCGGGATCAAATTTGGGATGATGCGGCGCCATCAGCCAGAGATCGATCTTAAGCCCTTCTTTTTCGAGTTCGGAATCCACCCAGCGGTGCAGTTTTTCAACTTGGCCGGCAGTGTAGTGCCCACGTGCAATGCCGGACTGATTAGTGACAATCACGATCTGAAACCCGGCTTCGTGGATCCGACGAAGTGCCTCCACGGCACCATCACACCAGGTCCACTCCTCGCGGGTGTGCACAAAGTTATAATCCACGTTTATGGTGCCGTCGCGATCGAGGAAAAATGTTTTCTTAGCCATGGAAAGTTTTGGTTTTAACCTGAGTTCGATTCTTAAATCTGTTAAATATCTCACTAAAATCAGTCCAAAAAGGGCGTTAGTTAAGTTAATTCGTCAACAATTATGTCATGTCGGACCCCGATCCGACATCTCCTGCCAATATTTGGGATAGGATCCGCCGGCTGGCGGAAAGTGCGGGATGACGTCCTTTTTGGACTGATTTTACCATTATTTTAATCGAACCAGGCTTTTGCAGTTTTATCGGCGGCCCGTGAGTCTACACATATTTTTGCCGGCCGGCATGCCATCCTGATCCGAATTTAAAAATACTTACCACGAGCAGCAGCCCCAACGGAATTTCCCAATTTCCGGCAATATCAAANGTAGCTCCAAAAAGTGCCGGTCCCGTAGCGGCAAAGGTATAGCCAACCGATTGCGAAACGCCGGACAACTCATTGGCTGATTCCGTATCGCGGCTTCGAAGTACGATGAAAAGCAGGGCTAAACCAAAACTTCCGCCCATACTCAACCCAAGCGTGGCCGACCAAAATGCTGCAAGCGTGGTGTTTGGCACCATCAAACCGATAATACTTACAATTTCGAGCGTGATAAGAAGTGCTAACGGCAGGTGCTGATTTTTCAGTTTGGAAGCCCATGCGGGAATAAAAAATGTACCGAATACACCGGCACCCTGGCACAGGGAGACCAGCCATCCGGCTTCCACCGCACTGATTCCACGATCCTGAAGGATTTCGGGCAGCCATGCGATAATGATGTAGAATGTAAAGGATTGAAGCCCCATAAAAATGGCGACGTGCCAAGCCAGCTTTGAGCTGCCCAGCTGTTTAAGAGATTCACGCAGAGAGCGTTTTGCCACAACCTGGAAATTATTGCGAAGTTGAGGCAACCAAACCAACAGGGCGGCGATTGCTAAAATGGCCCAAATGCCGAGCGATCCACGCCAACCCAGTCCGGCATCCTGACTGAGCGGAACGCTGACACCGGCCGAAAGCGCAGCTCCAATTCCAAGCATACCGGAGTAGATACCGGTAACCAGTCCTGATTGGCGGGAGAATTTCTTTTTTACGATTCCTGGCAGCAGCACATTACCAAGCGCAATGGCGATACCAAGAATAATAGTGCCGGCAAAAAGCGGGAAGGAGCCGGGGATAACCCGCAGTAAAATTCCACCGGTTAAAATTACCAGTGCGAGTGCAAGCGTACCCTCCGTGCCGAATTTTCGCGTAAACAGCGGGGTTAATACAGAAATAATTCCAAATGCTAAAATTGGGAGTGTTGTAAGCATTCCCAGCATGGTATTTGAAAGGCCGGTATCCATCCGGATTTCAGAAATGAGAGGGCCAACAGCAGAAATTGAAGGGCGGAGATTGAGCGCAATCATGGCGATTGCGATAATTAAAAAAACTTTGGTTTTCTTCTCGGGTGACATGTGAAAGTTTAGAATCAAAAATAACCTCAAAGATACGAATCCTTTCTTCCAAATACGGCATAGAAATTAAATGAATGTAGTTGGAGGAATTGAGATATCCGGGAATAGATAGAGTAAAAAATCGGGTTGTAGAGGGCGCTCTGAATTTCTTTAGGGCTTATTTCCAATCTACGTTGTAAACCACAGATGCTATTCCTAATTTTAGGCGCAAATTTCAGAAAAAAGGATCGCTTTGAATCAATCAAAAATCATGACGGAAGAGGATCTGAATCGCACCTATATGCGATTCGCTCATCAATTCCTTGAGCCGTTTGATGACCCCACTCAACCCGCAATTATTGGAATGCAGACTAGGGGAGTTCATATGGGGCGGCGAATTCTCGAAATTATTGAAGATAAATTTGGTGCCAAGCCCGATTTTGGAGTGCTCGATGTTACATTCTACCGCGATGATTTTCGAACAAAGCTAAAAATGCCTGAAGTACAGATAACGGAAATTCCTTTCGACCTTTATAACCGTGATGTGATTCTGGTGGATGATGTTCTGTACACCGGCCGCACAGTTCGGTCGGCAATGGATGCGCTGATGGCATACGGCCGTCCACGAAGCATAAAATTTTGCTGCATGGTTGATCGCGGCCATCGCGAACTGCCGGTTGCCGCAGATTATGTGGGAATGACGGTTCCAACTTATGAAAGAGAGGAAGTACGTGTGAAAGTAAAAGAACTGGATGGCGAAGACGCCGTTTATGTGGTAGAAACCCCGGAGGATGACAATGAGTAAACCGGATCTTGAAAATTATTCGTTTAATCAAAAACATCTGCTGGGTCTAAAGGACTACTCTGCAGAGGATATTCTATATGTTTTGGAGCAGGCGAAAACATTTCGCGAAGTTCTGGATCGGCCCGTGCCGAAAATCCCCACACTGCGCGATAAAACGATTGTAAATCTTTTTTACGAAAACAGCACACGGACACGGCTTTCGTTCGAGTTGGCTCAAAAACGGATGGGGGCCGATGTGGTCAATTTCTCATCCGGCACATCCAGCACCAAAAAAGGGGAGTCGCTGAAAGATACCATCCGCAACATCAGCTCCATGAAAATTGATATGGTGGTATCGCGACATGAAAGCCCGGGAGTACCGCACTTTTTAACTCGCTGTGTGGATGCGTCTATTATCAATGCCGGTGATGGAGCCCATGAACACCCGACCCAGGCGCTACTTGATATGTTTACGATGCAGCAAACCTACCCTGACTTGACCGGCAAAAAGATTGCCATTATCGGNGATATTTCCCACAGCAGGGTGGTTCGGTCTAACATATTCTCGGGTTGATAAAGGTGGGAGCTGAAGTAACGGTTTGCGGCCCGAAATCGCTAATGCCAAAATTTGTGGAGACACTGGGAGCCAATGTCTCTTACAGCCTGGATGAGACACTTGCCTGGTGCGATATCGCGATGGCTCTTCGAATTCAGATGGAGAGAATCGGCGGCGGAACTGATCTTTTCCCAAGCGTTCGGGAGTATCATGAGACGTTTGGAATTAAAATGAGCCACCTCGAAAAATATCCCGATTTTACCATTATGCACCCCGGGCCGATTAATCGCGGAGTGGAGATGGAGAGTGATGTGGCCGACAGCGATCGCGCCGTAATTTTAAATCAGGTGACCAACGGTGTGGCTGTCCGAATGGCCGTTCTATACCTGCTGAGTGGCGGCACCCGGATTTAATAATTTCCCCCTTATCAAAGGGTTCCTCTTTTATCCCGCGTCAGCGAGATTTAGGGGGATGTTCATGACATCTGTAAATAGTGCAGTGAACACCCCTCTGTATTTCACTACGTGGGAATCGCCTTCGGCTCGGAGCCCCTTGTTAGGGGAGATTATCCTCCATTGCCCACCGCCGGCCGGACACTCCTTAAAGAATCCAGAATTGATAAAAATTATGGATTTTTAGTTGGTACCTATTACCTGCTACTCAATACCTAATACTCGAATTACTCCTCCTTCTCCCGCCCGATTAACCAAAGAACAATAGCTACAAATAACCCCGGGTAGAACGGCTCAACCCCAAGAAACAGGTATCCGTGTTCCGATTCCGGCATGGTTGTTCCGAGTATCAGCCAGGCGAGTGACACCGCCGTACAGAGAATAATGGAGATGTAGACGAAGTTGGCTTTGAGCTGAAATGGCCGTAGGTAGATACCAAGAACCGGCAGCAGCATTCCGGGAATAAAAACGGAGCCGAGTACATACCAGAGATCGATAACGCTTGGGTAGATGATTATTAACAGAATTCCGATCAGTGCTGAGACGAAAATTCCAATTCGGGTTAACAGATTCGGATTTGTGTTGGGGAAATATTTCACCAGGTAATCTCGCCCCAGGGTCTGCCCGGAAATAAAAAGGTAGCTGTCCAGTGTAGACATGATAATGGCGAGCAGACTTACGAAGAAGAGTCCTTTTAGGCCTATTGGCAGAATTTGATCAGCTAAAATGGGGTAGGCCATGACCGGCTGTTCCAATCCGCCGCCAAGAATTGCAAAGGCATACAGCCCCGCAAAGCAGGTTAGAAAATCGAAGACGATCCAAAACCCTACCGACATAAACATCCCCTTTCGGGCTGTTTTGGGGGATTCAGCCGCAGCCGCCCGTTGATGGAAACTGGGATCAACAAAAGTCCACAGTGCAATGAAAAACCAGACGAGAATATATTGCCAGCTGTTTCCCCCGGTGGGGTCACGGTGTATATCGGAGACAGAAGTCCAAAGAGTTCCAATTCCTCCAAATTCTGCCATGGCGTAAATCAGCAGGATTATAAAGCCGGTAAACATTAGAATAACTTGCAGAATATCGGTGCGAATTACGGCACCAAATCCACCAATTGAGATATAGAGAACGGAGAATAGTGCTACCAGGGATGCATAGAGTAGAAACGGCGCGCTTCCACCGCTTAAGAATTGGAAAAGAAGTCCCAGCATTAGAATGTATGGTGCAGGGCTTACTAAAATAAAGATCGGCAGGGCGCTTAGCCGTCCCGACTTTTCATTGTATTTATTAGCTATTGCTTCGGGGATAGTTAGGGCTACATTTTCGCGCACTTTACCGGCCAGGAAAATTGCAAATAGTGCGGTAAATAGGTAGAATGGAACGCCCAACACCAGCCATTGAGAAATTCCAAACTGATAACTCCACTCGCCTACACCCAATATCCCGCCATACCAGGTAGAAACGAGCGTTGCAATAAATGCGGGTAGCGTAACTTTTCGACCACTTAACAGAAACTCCTCTTCAGACTCTGATGAAGAAGTTTTCCAGCTTAACCAAAGTAGAAAAGCAAAGTAGGCGCCAATAAGAGACCAATCAAACCAGGTAAAAGATGCTGTCACAACAGTTACTAATGAGTGTGGTAATGAATTTCAAACAGTAGAAGGTCGCCCTTTTTGTAGTGAATTTCGACAATTGATTCGGTTACTTCATTAGAGCTTCCATCGCGTACGCCATTCTCGAGAGTTTCAGCATTGAGCTGGTACTTCAAGCCTTTTGTTAAAACACCTGTTACTCTGCCCGAGAGCGGGAATAGGGATATTTGAGTACCGATTTGAAACGTTTTTTTAAATGGTGAATCGATCAGGTAGGCGTCTGTGTAGTTGTCCCGAAAGCGGATAGATTGGAATTGATTATGGAATTGCTTTAACACGGAGAAGTTTTTCAGGGTATGATCAACCCGTTTGCCGGTAGAACCAAATACGATAATATGTTGAGAGTTATGCCTTTTAGCTTCCAGAAGTGCTTTTTCTAAATCGTTGGTCTCTTGATCGGGAATTTTTTTAACCTCAAAAGAATTTTCGTCCTCTTGTTCAAAACTGTCTAGATCTCCAATAACGAGATCCGGAACCAAGTTGTAATTGCGTGCTATGTTACCGCCGCCATCGGCCGCAATAAAGAGATCGGCACGGGAGAGGGCTTTCTCCAGTAATTTTTTTTGGGGTGGAGTACCATCACAAAGAATTACGGCGTTTGTAACTGACAAATCGGCGATAATTTAATTTAAAACAGGAATTTAAAGTCTTTCTAAAATCAAATAACAATCAAAGTTGCTTTATATCTGTGGAACTGTGATTTTAGAAGGCTATTTTTCATCATAAAGGATAAAGATTTTATGTTTAAAGAGCTTATTAAAAAGCTAAAAAACTATCATCGAGTTGGGGTCTTTTCACATGTCAGGCCTGATGGCGACTGTATCGGTTCGCAGGTTGCCCTGTGCCGTTGGTTAGAGAAGAATGGTTTTGAGGTATCAGCATTTAATGATGATGATATACCCGAAAATCTGAGTTGGTTAAAACAATATTACACCATCGAAAAGCCGGATGCTTCAAAAGTTGAGGATTGTGACCTTTTTATAGTGGTTGATGGAAATGCTCCGCACAGGTTTGGAAGCTACGAAGAGTGGCAAGAAAAGAACAGGCGACCTGTGTTTATGATTGACCATCACCCCGAACCGGAGGATGCATTCGACCTGTCGGTTTCTGTGGAAGATGCCTCTTCAACTTGTGAGTTGATATACAATCTTTATGCCGAGCACAACCCGGAGCAGATTGATTCTGACTCAGCCAAAGCGATGTACACGGGTATTATAACTGATACGGGCTCACTACAATACGATAGCGTGAAACCTGAAACGATGGAGGCAGCTGCAGATCTACTTCGCAGAGGTCAATTTAAGCCGAATGAAGTAGCTGAGCAGGTATTTTCAAACCAAACTCTACCGCAGTTGAAACTGCTGAGCCTGGCGATGAGTACAATTCAGCTTTTTGAAAACAATCAGATTGCTGTGATGACCGTTACAAAGGAGATGTTGGATAAAACCGGCACAACAAATGCCGATACCGGAGGTTTTGTAAGCTATCCACTAAGTATTACGGGCATAAAAGCTGCGGTATTATTGAAAGATTTGGACGATAAAGGAATAAAAATGAGCCTTCGCTCCAAAAGTAAAGTAGACGTTAATGTATGGGCTCGCGAACTTGGAGGTGGGGGGCACCGAAAAGCTGCCGGAGCATGGCACAAAGGGCCGTTAAACAGAGCCATTGAAGACACGGTGAAAATTGGCTCAAAACAGATTTCTGAACTTGAAGACGTATCGACAATATAGCATAGCTACGGTTTTTATACTGGTATTGATGGCAGGGTGCACGGGAAACTCGTCATCTGATGGCCATTTAGAACAGGTTGAAGCACCATTTTCCGCCTCCACTTTGGAGAATTCTAATGAAGATGGTGCAGAAATTTACAGGCCGGAGTCATCATCAAATAGAATTGTTGAGAGTCGTAATAATGCCATTACGAATGCTGTCGACAGCGCAAGTGCTGCAGTGGTTAGTATTATGAGCAGGAGAGTGGTGGATCGTCCGAATGATCCCAGAGAGGAGTTCTTTCGATATTTTTTCGGTTATGAACAACCCCGCGAAGATAGCAATATGGGATCCGGCTTTTTGATTAGTGAAGATGGACTAATTGTGACTAACCAACATGTGGTTGGCGCCAATCCTGATGAGATTATGATCTCCACCATCTACGGAGAAACCTATGAAGCTGAACTGATAGGTAGTGATGAGCTGACAGACGTGGCGCTTTTGAGAGTTCGAGAGAACAAGGCATTTCCATTTGTAGAGTTTAGCAATTCAGATGACATTTTAGTTGGAGAGTGGGCCATTGCACTCGGGAACCCGTTTGGCCTGTTTGAGGATGGCCAACCCACAGTAACCGTTGGGGTGATTAGTGCCAAGAACCGTGATTTTCGCCCCGATCCTAATAATCCACGCGTTTATATTGATATGATTCAGACTGATGCCGCCATTAATCGTGGCAATTCAGGTGGCCCGCTTCTGAATAGTGCAGGAGAAGTAATTGGAATGAATACGTTCATCTACACGGGAGGTACCGGAGCGGGTTTTGTTGGCCTGAGTTTTGCAATTCCAAGCAATCGGATTGATAAAATTATCTCCCAACTTTTAACCAGTGGATCTGTGGTGCTGGATTACGATCCCGGAATGGAATTTACATCCATGACGGAGCAGCTGGTATATCGCTATCGGCTGCCGTATGTGCAGGGATTATTGGTAACCAGCGTAAATAAAGATGGGCCGGCATTTTCGTGCGGTATTATGCCGGGAGATGTAATTTTGAAAATTGGCGATGAACGTGTTTTGAGTGAAATGCACGCTTGGGCCCTCTTGAGGGAGTATGATGAGGGGGACTCCATGGAGATAGAGTTGATTCGAGACAACAGGCAATATGAAACAGAAATGTTGCTTAGGCCAAGTATTCGAGCGGAAAGCAGCGGTGATTAAATTAAAAAAAGCCGCACCCAAATAAATGGATGCGGCCTTCAACTCTTGATTTCGTAAATAAAGTCAAACTCTCTATTGATTAATATTGAGTGTTTAATCAATAGTCTTCATATGTATGAACCTCACCAACCCGATTCCTTACACTTTTAATTGAAATTATTTTTGAATCAGTCGTAAACTGTTCAATTGGGTCAATAATTTGGTACATTTTAGCATGCTTGCTCAAAAAGAAAATCCCAAACATACAGAGTACTTATTAGAGGTGCCTGAAGGCCAACACACTGATATCCGGCTTGATAAATATATCACCTCGTTTATACAGAACGCCACACGAAATAAAGTGCAGAAGGCGATAAAAGATGGCTATGTGATGGTGAATGGAAAGCTAGAAAAACCATCATACACCATGCAGCCGGGCGATAAAATTGAAATTAAGCTTCCAAAACCGCCCCCTCCAAAAGCCGAACCGGAAAAGATGGATCTGGATATTGTTTATGAGGATGATGATATCATTATCGTAAATAAATCTGCTGATATGGTGGTGCATCCTGCTTTCGGGAATTGGACGGGGACTTTGGTAAATGGACTGCTTCATCATACCAATAAAAACTTATCTAAATCAGATGAGGAGACGTTGCGCCCGGGAATCGTTCATCGGCTGGATAAAAATACAAGCGGGTTGCTTGTTGTGGCTAAAAATGAAATAGCCCACAGTAAACTTTCAAAACAGTTTGCTGAAAAAACCGCCAAGCGTAAATACTGGGCAATTGTATGGGGGCATCCACCCGAAGAGGGAACCATAGTTGAAAATTTGGGCCGCTCTCCAAAAGATCGAAAGATCATGACGGTGCTGCCGGAAGGAGAAGGGAAAAAGGCGATTACACACTATCGCAGAATTGAAATTTTTGATCACCTCTCTTTGCTGGAAATTCAGCTTGAAACCGGGCGTACTCATCAAATAAGAGTGCACATGCAACATGAAGGCTACTACGTGTTTGGAGATACTACTTACGGAGGTGATTCGGTTCGGTATGGAGCGAATACAGGGAGTAGAAAGGCGATGTTTAATAACATGTTTGCCCGTATGCAGGATCAGGCGCTGCATGCAAGAACGCTTGGGATAACACATCCAACTACTGAGGAATTTATGGAGTTCGATTCTCCGCTTCCCGAAGATTTTGAGTACGTGTTAAATAAGCTAAGACAAAATTGTAAAGTTGAATAAACGGATATGTCAGATAAAAAGAAGAATATTAATATAGAAGTAGAGTTAGACGAAAAGAACATTCCATCGGATATTACTTGGAATGCCACCGACCTGAATGGGTACGAGGAGGCGTCGTGCCGGGCTATGCTCCTGGCGTTGTGGGATCATAATAACAAAGATACACTCCGCTTGGATTTATGGACGCGTGATATGACTGTGGATGAAATGAAGATTTTTTTCCATCAAACATTGGTGACGATGGCCGACACACTCGAAAATTCAACCAATGATGAACGAATAAGTGGCGATATGAGAGATTTTTGCGCTTATTTTGCGGAAAAAATGGATATTAAAACCTAAATGAGAGTTCGGTTTCATCAACCGGAAGAAAAGTTCTTATATTAGCCATTCCGAAATTTTAAAAAATTGAATAACAATGCAATATCTCGATTTTGAACAGCCGATTGCAGATCTGGAACAGAAAATTAAAGAGCTGCAGGATATATCGGTAGAGGATGAAGTATTGAAACCGGAAATTGACCGGCTTAAGAAAAAGGCCGATCAGCTGCGGGAATCTATTTTTACCAATCTTACCCGTTGGCAGCGCGTGCAGCTTGCACGTCATCCGGAGCGTCCTTACACCATGAATTACATCGACCGAATAGCCGACGATTTTGTAGAGCTTTATGGTGATCGGTACTATGGTGACGACAAGGCCATTATTGGCGGTTTTGCTACCATTGATGGTGATTCCGTGATGATTATTGGCCATCAGAAAGGGCGTGATACTAAAAGCCGTCAGTACCGAAATTTCGGAATGGCCAACCCTGAAGGCTATCGAAAAGCGTATCGTTTGATGAAGCTGGCCGAAAAGTTTGATGTGCCGATCATAACTCTGCTGGATACTCCCGGGGCCTACCCCGGTTTGGAGGCCGAAGAGCGCGGCCAGGCGGAGGCGATTGCAAAAAATCTGAAAATGATGGCGATGCTGGAAGTACCATTTGTAACCATTGTTATTGGCGAAGGAGCCAGTGGTGGCGCAATTGGCATCGGGATGGGAAACGAAGTGTATATGATGGAGAATACGTGGTACTCGGTGATTGCCCCGGAATCGTGCTCTTCTATTCTATGGAAAAACTGGGATTACAAAGAGCAGGCTGCGGCAGCTCTCAAATTAACAGCTCCCGATCTGCTTGAACTGAAAATTATTGACGGAATTATTCCTGAACCTCTCGGCGGTGCCCATCGGGATTACGATGCGGCCGCTGAAGCTGTTAAAAAGCAGTGCAAAGAAAGTTTAAAACGATTGACAAAAATGAAGCCCGGAAAGCTGATTGATCATCGAATCGAGAAATATTCCTCAATGGGTGCATGGCAGCAGGCCAAATAATCATAGGTATTTGGAATGATAACATTTCCGGAATCGGCACCCATTTATTCCCATAAGCATAAATTGCGGAGCCGATACGGAGAGACGGATCAGATGGGGTACGTTTACTACGGCCACTACCTCGGCTATTTTGAAGTGGCGCGTACCGAAATGATTCGCCAAGCGGGCTATTCGTACCGGCAGCTTGAAGAAGACGGATACATGTTGCCGGTGATCTATTCACAGATCGCGTACAAGTCTCCCATATTTTATGATGAGGAGATGACTATTGAGGTTTTACTATTCGATGAGCCTGCAGTTAAGCTGAATACTTACTACAAAATTTGGACAGATCGGCGGGATACTCCACATATTTTAGGTGAAGTGACACTCTGTTTTGCTAAAATGGCTGATCAAAAACCGTGCAGAGCTCCGAATCTGTTTTTGGAAAAAATTCGCAACTCTTAACGCGGCGATGAAACATCAAACCCTATATCTCTTCGTGTTTATCGCCCTGGGGTTTATGCTGCTATTTTCGATGGGGGAAATATTGTGGGGCTCATCGCAAGGAAAACACTGGACAGAAATGCTGTTTTTGGGAATTTGCCACAATCTGCCCGATCGTACATTCAGCGCNGATGGGTACTTTATGGCCGTAAACACACGATGTTTTGGAATTTTTGCAGGGTTATGGTTCGGCTGGGGCATGATCCCCTGGTTGAAATCAATAACCGACCAAAAAAAGTGGCCGATTTGGGTACTTTTATTTGCAGTGGTTATTCAAATCATCGATTATACGGGCAACTTATTTCACATTTGGGAAAACACAAATCACTCCCGAGCTTTACTGGGAATGGCGTTGGGAATTGCAATACCCACCGCATTGGCGGATCAATTTCAGATACGAAAAACTAAAAAAACAGACAGGTAACGATGATGGAAGAAGAGATTCAATCGGAAGAACAGAAAACAATTAGTGATTTTTGGCCTTCAATTGCCGTTTCGGGCGGTATTTTTGGTGTGATTATTTTTGCCCTGGGGTTGGTTTTTGGCTATATGCAGATCAACGCTGAGCCAACCGGAGCTATTTTGTCACCTCTGATGTTGAGCGGAGTAGTTATCTGCCTGGTGGTGGCGCTGGCCGGTGGAGTTGCCATTTGGCACTACACAAAAGAGGAGACGCCATACGTAAAATTGGGGCAGGGCGCCCTCATTGGATTTTTAACCGGCGCAGTATTGGTTGTTGTCAGCACAGTGTTAAATGAATTGTGGCACTTTATTGATCCCGATTACACACAAAAAATGATGGAAGCCACCATTGCAAATATTGAGGCGATGGATATGCCGGCTGAGCAAAAAGAAATGATGATCGATTCTACGGCGGAAACCATGCGTGCACAACAATCTATATTTCAGCAGATTTTATATGGAATTCCGATGTACGGTATTCTAAATCTAATTACCGGAATGATTGCCGTGAAAATTTTCGGCAAGAAAAAAGAACAGGAGACATTTTAGTCCTTGAATACTCCAGATAATTCGTCATTCGATTACAGATCTACAATACAATCGTGGGCCACACGGAATGGATTCGCTCACTGGGCGGTAGCCATGATGTGGCTAATTGCAGCATTTGTGCTATTTCAGCTTTCGGCCGGCGCAGTTTACACAGCACTACTATTTCTTGCCGGAGAGGTTCAATCGGTAAGTGATCTTGAGGCAGCCATGATGTCGAGGCTGGACCTTTTGTTCATAGGTAACTCTGTCGGGCAAGTGGTCTTCCTTGGAGCCGCCACGTTTTTAGTCGTAAAGTTAAATACAGCCGAAGAAACTGCCCGTGAATTCCTCCGAATTTCGTGGGATGATCAAACTGTGAAATACCTGGTTCTTGCAGCACTTTTTGTTGTGGTCGTTCAGCCGATCGTTCTCTTTTTAGGGTTTTTAAACTCCTTTCTGCCGGTGCCAGATTCGATGTCTCTAATGCAGGAGTCGCAGTACGAGATGATAAAAAACTTCCTCACATCCGATGGTGTGATGTGGTTTGGCCTGTTTCATATAGCTTTAATTCCGGCTTTCGCAGAAGAGTTTCTGTTCAGGGGATACATCCTGCGTGCGTTTGAAAAAAGCTGGGGAATTATTGTAGCTATAATCGTATCAAGCCTCATCTTTGGCATGTTTCATCTGCAGATTACCAACTTATTACCACTTGCAGCACTTGGTGCCATGCTGGCGGTATTAACAGTTTACAGCGGGTCGATATGGCCGGCAGTTTTAGCTCATTTTATAAATAATGGAGCGGCAGTAGTTACCGCAACATACTATCCCGAAATTGCTTTTGGTGATCTGTCTGCATCCACAATGCCCCCCATCTGGGCTCTGGCACTGAGTATTATATGCACAGCTGTTTTGGTGCGTTACATGGTTTCATCATCAAAAAACAGCATATTATCATGAGCTTTTTTAGAGGTCCAAAGCCAAACGAAGTTGAAAACTGGGTATGTGTAATGGAAACGAACCTTGAATTCGAAGGGGAGATGGCTAAAAACTACCTGGCCAATCAAAAAATTCCATCCAATATTCTGTCCAAGCGCGACTCGGCCCACGGGTTAAATGTTGGAGAGATGTCCCTCATTTATCTGTATGTACCCGAAGGATTTGAGAAAAAAGCCAGGAAAGCCCTGGCCGAATTCAGAGAAGAACTTGATGATGATGAAGAGTAAATTGTGAGTGAACTAAGTAAACGAATACTATTTGCTATACCTGCGGCCATTCTTTTTTTGGCAATCATGTGGCTCGGGGGAATCTATTTCGAAATACTAATCGGTATAATTGCGGCCGGAACTATGTGGGAAATTCATCGGCTGACCCAACATGCCGGTGCTCCGGACTATTTTATTGCCAGCGGTTTGATTGCAGTCTTGATCTGGTTTAGTGCACGAATTCCCATTACGGCACTCTATGTGGGAGCTGCTCTGGTAATAGTTATAACTCTATGGTCATTCTTCAGTTCAAACAGGGAGGGATCGAAGCGCTGGTTCAGCACACTTTTCTGCGGAATTTATGCACCCTTGGGATTTTTACTGGTTGTAGAAATACGCAGTATGGGATTAACAATCGAGGGGTTTTGGCTTACCGTAGCCGTAGTATTAATGATTTGGGGGAATGATATTTTCGCCTATTTCGGGGGGAAATCGTTTGGCAAACATCCATTGGCTCCAAAAATCAGCCCAAACAAAACATGGGAGGGATTCTTCTCCGGTTTCTTGGGAGCGGCCTTCGGGGTGATGATCGCCTACCTGTTGGCAGAGCCTTTTCCGGTAACGTTGCTGTTACTCATTCCGGCAGTAATCATCGCCAGTATTTTTGGCCCGCTGGGGGATCTGCTCGAAAGTCGCCTAAAGCGAATTGCAGGTGTGAAAGACTCTTCATCCATACTCCCCGGCCACGGTGGACTGTTTGACCGGTTTGATGCGTTAGTATTAACAGCGCCATTTCTTTACATCTACTTTTCTTTTGTAATGTAGATGCCGAACTGGCAGAATAATTATCAAATCAAAAGTGATATGATGGAAGACCCAAAAAACATATTAATTACCGGCGGAACAGGTTTTATTGGAGGCTACCTTACTGAGGAGTTGATGAAGCAGGGACACTTTCTCACAATTGTGACACGCTCTCCAAAAAAGTATATAGAAGAGCAGGCATCAAACCAGAAATTTATTAGCTGGGATGATGTTGATGAAGTAATTAATAGCATGGATATCGTCATCAACCTTGCGGGAGAGAATCTGTTTGGAAGATGGAATGAGTCGGTTAAAAAGAGAATTTACAACAGCAGGATTAATGCAACCCGCAACATCGTTGATGCCATTGAAAAAGCCGAAGCACCACCGAGCTTACTAATATCCGCATCGGGAGTAAGTATTTATGGCGATCATGGAGACGAAGTAATTGATGAAGATACACCTGCTGCCGATAATTTCCTGGCTCAAACATGCGTAGACTGGGAGGCAGAGGCGAAACGTGCCGAACAGTTTGGCGTTCGGATAGCTATTCCCCGAATCGGGCCGGTTTTGCAACACGATGGCGGACTGGTCTCAATTATGAAGTTACCCTTCGCCCTGTTTTTGGGTGGTCCCGTTGGCAGCGGTGATCAATATATCCCCTGGATTCATATGAGAGATATGTGCAACGCACTGCTTTTTCCTATCGGAAATGAAGATTTTTCCGGCCCCTACAACGCCAATTCACCGACCCCGGAAACGATGAGCAATTTTACCCATATTTTTGGAAGCGTAATGAACCGGCCGTCGTTTTTTAAAGTGCCGGAATTTGCCGTTAAGCTTGTACTTGGAGAGGGCGCTCAACCCGCACTTGAAAGTTTGCGTGTACAGCCCAAAAAACTTCAGAAGGCGGGATTTACATTTGAGTACGAAGACCTTGAAGCTGCTCTTGCCGATATCTTGTAATAAATCTATCCGGTTTGATGAACACCTCCATCAAACCGATGCCAATTCGTACTAATTATCGCGGCTGGTCTGAAAGATTGTCCAAGCCCGAACGCCATCACGCGTTTGCGCAACCACTTCGTAATTACCGTCACCGGTAAATCAGCAATGAGCGGATACTGCATTCCGGATGTTGGCAGATCATAGAGCCGTTCCTGCTGCAGAATATCCCAAGCATAGAGCCTGCCGAAATCGGCAAGTGCAACAATGTCCATTCGTTGGTTGCGGTCCAGATCAATAATTTTAGGAGCAAATGTATCGGAAGCCGGCTGGCCGAGTGACGTGGTAAATCGTAGAATTCCATCTCTGTTGTATAAGAAGATAGAGCCGCTGCTACTCTGTAGAATAATTACGTCTTCTGAGTAAAATTCACCTTCATCATCGCGGAATAATAGATTTTCGCTTGATGGTGTTGCATTAAGACTTCCATCAGCAACCTGAACAGATTGAATTTGCAGAGAATCATCCTGAAATGTTGAAGAGAGTGAATCGGCAAAAAGCGGTTCAGTTCCGATAGAGTACAGATTGCCGTCACGCCCGGCACTGAGCAGATAATCATCCCCAAAAACAGCTGCATTTCCATGGATTTGAGTATCCAAGAAGACCGGGAATCCATCACGCCGCTCTCCGTTTACGAGCCAGCTGTGTATGGTATTTTCTGTGGATGCGATGATAGATCGCTGTCCACCAAACTCTGTAATAAGTGGCTTTTCAGTAATGGTGGCATTTGTACTTTGCGGCCAGCCCGAAAGTGCATTACCGCGGGAATTTAAGATATGGAGGTTTCTGTCTGCTGTTCCCACAATTACTTCAGCTACACCATTTCGGGTGATATCGGTAACGGTGATTGGGGTTGAAATCTGCTCGTTAAGTTCCATCGGAAAATTCGGCAGTAGGTTCCCATTCGTATTCCACGCATAGATTTTATTTCCGGCAGCCTGCATAATTACATTCTGGTTGTTGCCGTACCAATCGTAAACTACCGGAGGGCCAACGGGGTCATCACCGTCTGTGGTGGTTTCAAGAACCACAGTACCGTCTGTTGCGAGTGCGTAAACTGTACCTCTGTCTGTTGTAAAAATTACTTCGTCTCGGGAACTTCCGCTAATATCAGCCGTAATGGGGGTGCCGGAAATGTTGGTATCATTCAGCGGAAATACCCAGCGCTCCCTGTACGGCTGGTCATCAACTTCTCTCTGTATAGATGTAAAGGAGAGATCAAAAGAGCTGTCTCCATCACTCTGCGTTGATATGACGAAAAGATCTAAATTTGCTGCAAGAGCACTAAAATAGTTTTGCGGATAGAGCCACGGCTGAACGTAGGTGCCGAACTCTTGTGCATCCATTACAGTAATGGAGCTGAGATTTTCTTCGAACTCTCCGCGGAGCATTCTGTAATCATCATCGTAATACATAACTCGCCGCCGGCTGGCATCCCCTGAGATACTTTCGGCAAGCCCTTTTCGCTGCGCAATAATAGCTACATCCTGGTAAATCATCAGGTAAAAATCTGTCATTGGGTTGATGTCGCTCCCAATTAATTTCCCAAGCCATTCGCTCTGTATCAAATAGGCATCTCCATCTCTATCGATAACTCCTTCGCTTACCAATTCCCCTAAGGCGCTGCGCAGATCGTTTGGGGCGGAAAGATGACGCAGATAGAGAAACTCACTGCTGCTTGCCGCACCCGATTCTGCAAAACTTGCGAAAGCAAACTCACTATCCAGAGATGAGGCGATATTTTCCCACGCACTGCTGTTTTCATTCAGGTACTCATCCGCATCAGAATTGGGCTCCCAATCGTTTGCGGGAACCATCCGTGGTGACAGGTTTAAAATTGAAAATGCGGCGGCATTCATGGGGATATAGCGATCTAATGTAAATTCACCGGAGGGGGCACTAACTGCTCTCAACAGTGTGGCGGGATCTTCTTGAAGCTCTACAGAACCACTGAGCTGCCACGACCATTCAGCATCTTCTTGGTCGTTCATGTTCATGGAAACCGGCATTGCGCCATCAAAAATGTTCATCAAACCCGGGCGATAAGTAACCTGTGCCATCTGTTGAACCCACTGCGCAAGTTTTGGGGTATTTATGATGAAAGATCCCGGCTCAAGCTCGTTTTGCGAAAGATCCATCCGGTCTTCACTGTTTTGCAGCGTTCGCAACATATTTTCGATACCCAGGCTCGATTCAGAAAAGATCGTCCAGTCGCCCAGCTCCACGATGAAAATTTCGCGGTCTGATATAAAAAGTTTTTCGATGGTGTAGCCTGCAAAGTTGTAGCGATTCTGCTCAAACTCTTTTTGGTATTGTTCGGTCAGGTAACCCATCAAACCGGAAACAGACTTTGTGATCCAGATAGGTTGCCAATCGTTGGAGGTGTCGGTGTAGAGAATCATCGCCTCCACTTCGGCGTTGCCACCGGCAGCTTCCTCAATTTCATTTACCAGCTGAAATGCTGTGGGTGAAATGTCATCAAATAGAGCGGCATAGGGGGCATTAAGCAGATCAGAAATGGTTGAACCCTGCTGGGGAACGACTAAAAACGGTGCCGAATCGGGCACGGCATCGGACCAGTGGTTGGGTGAGGGGCTTTGGCAGCTGAGAAGTATAAAAGATGCTGCAATCGTAAATAAAAGTGTCTTAGCTGAGAATAAATTTTGCACCGAATATAAGATAATATGTTTGTTAGGAAACGGTTATTACCATAGCTTAAGTAGGATTGGAACGATTTGTTCCGTCCATCGCCTGCACCCCAAGGTAAAAACTTTTTCGTAAATGAGTTTCCTTAATCCTGTTTTTCTATTAGCGCTGGCAGCAATTGCCGTTCCACTATTGATTTACTTGTGGAATGTACGAAAACCGAAGCGGGTAAAATTTTCTACTCTTACCTTTTTTAATTCTCTGAAAAGCTCATCTCTTCGAAAAATTAAAATTAAACGGTGGTTACTACTCGCTATACGTACATTAACGGTTGCAGCGCTGGCTATTGCATTGGCACAGCCATTTTTGCCGTCCGATTTGGGCGTGACCGCCGATGGAGAGCCAAAAGTTGTGGGAATTGTAATTGATAACAGTCCGAGCATGAACCAGGTGGATCGCAACGGCCCCTATTTTGAACAGGCACTTGAGGTGGCTTTAGAAATTATAGATCTGCAGAGCAGGGATGATCGCATTCAGCTAAATGTAACCAACGGCCCGCCTCTGCGCAGTTCACTACTTTCGCCGGCTGTTGCCCGGGGAGATATATCTGCTCTTGAGGTATTTAATGCGGGGAATTACCTGCGCGAAAACCTGATGAGAACAGCACAGATAATTGGTGATGCTCCGGAGCCCAATAAAGAGATCTACTTAATTACGGATGGCCAGGAGTCTCAGCTTGATCCGTTGCGGGATATAGACCGTGATGAACCTTTTTCGCAGTATCTGCAAATTGTTAAAGTGGGTAATGCCGAACCGGCCAACGTTGGTTTTGATGATGTTGAGCTATCAACAGACGATGGAAATGTGTATCTGCATACCCGACTGCGGAATTATGGTGAGGGATCGGTGCAAAATCAGTTTTTGAGCCTGTTTATTGATGGCGAGCTAATTGTACAGCAGCCATACACTTTAAACGGAGGAGCAGTTGAGGAGTTCAATTTTACGCTGCCCGAAACAGATCAAACTACTATTCCCGTAGAATTATTGATTGAAGGGGATGAATTGACATTTGATAATCGGTACTATGCAGCTGTAAATCTGCCTGAAAGCAGAAAGCTTTTGGTGGTAGAACGGAGTTCGGAAAGTGGCGGCGCATTTCGGCCCTATTTGCGCCCGATGTTAGATGCGGCGACAGATCAAAACGGTACATTTTCGGCAGATTACGTACCGATTGGCGAATTAACCCCCGACCAATTTTCAGACTACGATGCCGTGGTTCTAAACGGTGTTCAATCCGTTCCTGATTATTTGGCACAACCGCTGATGAGCCATGTACAGAGTGGTGCAGGGCTGCTTTTGTTACCTTCTGCTGATGGAGATATCAACAACTACAATCAGCTTTTAGGGTTAAGTGATGCGGGGCGTTATCGTGATGTTGTGGGAAGTTACGGGTCATTTAATACGGTTGATCGCCTGGCAACTCCTGAAGAGGGCCATCCAATTTTAGAGGAGCTATTTGAAAAACAGGAAGATGAGGAGATAAGACTGAATGTGCCTGAAATTTTTTACTACTACGACATTGAACCCGGTAGTGCTGAATTAACTACTCCGCTGCTGTATACCCGAACAGGGAATATAATTATGAACGAAGTGAGAGTTGGCAGCGGCCGTATGATCTATTCGGCAATTGGCAGTGATCCCGGCTGGTCGAATTTTCCTGTGAAGCCACTTTTTGCTCCGCTTTTTTATCGAACCGTTGATTATTTGGTTTCCGGGGAGGAGGCATCACTGCAAAATCATACACTGGGGGAACCGTTTGTGGTTGAGTTACCACGGGGAACAGATGGGAATGTTGAACTGGAAGTTGATGATGAAAGAATCATTCCCGATAGGCGACAGACGTTTTCGGGACTGGAAATTCGTTATGAAGGAAAAGAGTGGACCCCCGGCTGGGTTGATGTAGTAGTGAATGGTGAACAATTTACACATGCCGTCAATCAGAATGCAATGGAATCGTCGTTGATTTCGTTAGGTGAAGAGGAGCTGGAACAGATATTTTCATCACTGTTTGATAACGTGCAAACAATATCACCGGATGGGAATATCGAAGGCTTGATTTCGGAACTCGAAACCGCGTCATTTGGACGAGAAATTTGGCACTGGTTTGTCATTTTGGCAATCAGTTTATTACTATTGGAAACTATAATTTCACGGCACTACAAAGCTGAAACCATTTCATAATGAGTATAACTTCTGAAATTCATAGTCTATTTGTTCTGCTATTGGCACTGTTTACGCTTGCAGCAACATTTTTGGCTCTATACTCCATTGCTAATGCCATTCGGTTGCGGAATGTGCGCATGAGCTGGAACTCCGGGAAGCTTGGCGGATATCCACTTTTTTCTACCCTGTTTTTAGCCTCTGCCGTAGTGATTGTCAGTATAGTTATATACCTGCAGCTGGAGTCGTACTATACTATTTTTGGATGCTACGCCTGGATGGGGCTAAGTTGGTCGGTTTCGAGCTTTTTGGCATCAAAAAGTTACATTACGGATCACGGAATTGTTAAAAACATAAATGACCCTTCTCAAACGATAGCTTGGCATCAAATTTGCGACTATGTAGAAAAGCCGAAGTCTCGGGGTTCACTTTTTGTTTTTATGTATCAGAACCTGGAGGGCGAGGAGGAAAACGACAAAAGCTTGACAAGATTAGAGCTCTTTGTGCCGGATAAAAAAGTTTCGAAGTTTGAAAAAATTATCGGCCTGAAAGTTGGTAAATCTATGATACCTGTGTCGAACTCCTCATTTGATATTAAGGCAATTGAATAATCATTAAAATAAATCACCACATAATTTGATAGAAGATATTGGACAACCTACCGTAGATCGCGAAAAAGCCATTTTGGTAGGTATTTATGGGCCGGATATTCCACGATGGTTGGCAAAGGAGTATCTTGATGAACTGGAAATGTTGGCGGCAACAGCCGGTGCAACGACAGTGAAAAAAGTTCTGCAAAATCGTCCACACCCTGACCCCACTACTTATATCGGTAAAGGAAAACTATCGCAGCTTCGCACAATGTTAAATGAAGAAAATGCGGATCTGTTGATTTTTGATGACGACCTGTCAGCAACCCAAGCGAGAAATATTGAGAAAACTGCAGATGAGAAAGTTTTAGATCGAAGCGGCTTAATTCTTGATATATTTGCATCACGAGCGAAAACGTCTGCCGCAAAAACACAGGTAGAATTGGCTCAGTTGCAATATCTGCTGCCACGGCTAACCCGTTTGTGGACTCACCTTTCCCGTCAAAAAGGTGGAATTGGTACGAAAGGCCCCGGTGAAACACAGATTGAGACCGACAGGCGCCTGATTGGCAACCGAATTGCAACACTAAAAGAGAAGCTTGAAAAACTCGATCGCCAGCGAACCACACAACGAAAAGGGCGCTCTGATAATAACAGAGTTGCGCTTGTTGGATATACCAACGCAGGGAAATCAACCCTGATGAACGCTTTAACCGATACACAAGTATTGGCGGAAGATCGGCTTTTTGCCACGCTCGATTCAACCGTGAGACGGTTGGAGCTCGAAAATCACGAAATATTGCTGTCCGATACTGTTGGGTTTATTCGGAAATTACCTCACAACTTAATTGAGAGCTTTAAATCTACACTTGATGAAGTTCGCGAAGCTGACTTTTTGCTCCATGTTGTGGATGCATCATCCCGAATGATAGAAGATTATATTGAAGTAGTGAATGATACTCTTGAAGAGCTTGGGATTGAAGATACGCGAAAAGTGTTGGTTTTTAATAAAATTGACTTGGTAGAACCGACCCGATTGATGGAGCTGAAAAAAGAGTATCCCGGTGCCTTGTTTGTCTCCGGAGAGCGTGGAATGGGGCTCGATAAACTTCAGGCACGTATTGAGCATTTAATTGAGGAGGATTATATATCGTTTCGTTATAATGTACCAATGGCGCATTATAAGGCAGTTGCATTTTTACACGAGGTTGGCGTAGTTGAAAATGAACATTTTGAAGATGACTACGTTATAGTAGAAGGAAGTGTAAAAAAATCGGATCGAGACCGTTTTCAAACAATGCTCGATAAACTAGAAACAGCAGTAATTTGACCATAAAACCGTGTTAGCAAAACAGCTTTTAGATAAAGATTTTACTCCATTGCATCCTAAAGATGCCGCGTATGCTGCTTTGGCTAAGATGGATGCATGGCAGACAACCAATATTCCGGTGGTAGAACCGGCTACGTCAAAAATGTTGGGTCAGGTTACGCTGAAGTTGATTTCGGACCTGGAGGATGAATCTACTCCGCTTTCGGAGCTAACACTTGAGAATCCAATTTTTACATTCGAGCATCAGCACGTGTTTGAGGTTGCAAGGCAGATGCTTTATCACGAAATTCGTTTGCTGCCGGTTGTGGATGAAGCCGAACAATTTATCGGTATTGTTCATAAAAAAGATGTGCTTGAGGCACTTTCCGGAATGCTGAATGTCTCTACAGTAGGTTCTGTCATTACGGTTGAGATGAATAGTGTAGATTTTACTCTCACAGAACTGGTTCATCTAATTGAACAGGAAGAGGCAAAAATTTTGGGGCTAACGGTTGAGCGTGATAACGATGATCATACCAGTTTAAAAATTTCAATAAAACTTAATTTACAGGATACATCTGCAGTAATTTCATCGCTGCAGCGCCACGGCTATGTAACATCAACAGAAAACAAACACGACTTGTTGCAAATTGATATGAGTTCCAGAGCAGATGAACTGATACGATACCTGGATCTGTGATCAACAAAATTTTACGTGGAAGTGTGGGAACAAAACCGCGCCAGTCGGTATATTCAAATACATGGATTCCTAAACGGTCTTTTATCTTTATTACATGCATCGCTATTTATTAAAATTTTGTTTCCCGCTTTTTATTGCTCTACTACCTCTTTTAGCATCAGCTCAGCATGAGCCTGTAACGGGCAGTAATGATCTGCAGAAAGGTATAGACCTGTTTGAAAAAGGACTTTATGCTGAAGCCGCAGTGGTATTCAATAAGCTGCAGTCATTTGAAGAGCTAGACGGAAAAAATCTTGAGCTCGCCTCGTACTACTGGGTTCGCTCTCAAACTCGACTCGATTCAGCCCGTACAGATATTTTAACAGATTGCTATATAAACGAGCATCCCCAAAGTCGATACTCAGCTGTACTCCTAAAAGAGGTTGCCAATCAACACAAAGAAAGGGGAGAGCTTGACAAGGCAGTAGACCG
>SL_4KL_010_BRINEDRAFT_10000185_pt1 | contig 29791 bp, 27 predicted proteins | sample SodLak_010_BRINE_2_FD_10664 | JGI IMG/M metagenome (IMG submission 10664) | reverse complement strand
GCGCGAATCACGTCGTTTGCGGTCACCTGGTCGTAGACGAGCGCGGCCGCCCGCGTACTCTCGTCGTCGATCCCGCCGACGACTTTCGGCCACGAGCCGCGAATGTCGCGGATCGCCCGACCGCTTTTCGTTCGCTCCGGGCAGAAAGCGAGGCCGAACTCCCCGACTGATAGTCCGCTTTCGGCCTCCAGGAGCGGGGCGATCACGTCCTCGCAGGTTCGTGGCGGTACCGTTGATTCGATGACGACTAGATCACCGGACGTGAGTCCCTCGGCGATGTCCTGGACAACCGATTCGATGATGCGCAGATCGGCAGTTCCCTTGTCGGTAATCAGTGTGGGGACGATCACCACATGGACACTGGAACCGGCGGCTGCGACCGTAGGATCGGTGACGGCTTCCAGCGACCCCTCGTCGACGGTTCGGGCAATCAGTTCCTCCAGGCCAGGCTCACCATCAACGTGGCACCCGCCCGCGTTGACCGACTCAACGACCGTCTCGTCGACGTCTGCTCCCGTGACGTTGCCGGTCAGATCGGCATACACACCTGCAAGCGGGAGGCCCATCTTGCCGAGCCCGTAGACCGCAACTGGCACTCGGCCATCGAGCAGGGCCTCGCGCTGGCTGGCTTCCTCACGATCGCTTCCGTACAGACGGAGTTCGTCGTGCTGGCTCATGAGATATCGTTGCCTCCCTGCAACGGCTCGGGCAGCGGCCGATGGACTGCCGGCGTACCGACTGCCAAGGTGTTCGGCGGCACGTCATCGGTGACAACGGCACCGGCGGCGACGAACGATCCGTTGCCGATGGCGACGCCCGGCAGGATTGTCGCGTTCGCGCCGACCGAGACGCCGCCTTCGAGAATCGGTCCCGTTAGCTCAACGTCCTGGCGGATCGGGTACGGGTCGTTGGTCAACACCGCATGTGGTCCCAAAAAGACGTTGTCGCCGATGGTCGACTCACTGGGGACGTAGACACCAGTCTGCATACTGACGCAGTCGCCGACTGTCGTCCGGCCGTCAATCACCGTGTTCGTCCCGACAGTGACGTCGTCGCCGATAGTCGTCTGCTCGCGGACGAGCACGTTGTGGCCCGTCTGAAAGCGGTCACCGATTCGAACATCCGGGTAGATCACCGCTCCCGATCGAATCGTTGCCTCGCGACCGACTGTTGGCGGTTGGCCGTCTCCGTTGTCGATCAGTCGGACATCCGGTTGGATCTCACACTGTTCGCCGAGCTGTGGCTCAGTACGCATCGCGGTCCTCCTGATTGAATCGAGCGACTGTTCGCGCGCTTGGTGGGTTGGGGTTGTCTGTGTCGTACATAGCTGACCCCACGAGTGGCTGCCCGTGGAACTATGCTACGGTTCAGAAAGCGACCGCTTTGTTATGGTACCCTTTCCAGTCGTCGTCAACTCGGTTGCCAGCCGTAGTCAGTACCTGCCGTGGAGCCCACCTCCGGCACCGTAACGCCCGAACAGAGTGGGAGACCGCAGTAGGTGGCAACTACTGAGCCTTACTCGTCGTTTGGCAGCGCCTACAGCGGTGTTGTTCGAGGCCGGTAGCCGTAGAGTCAGCAGTCTGTCACTCTGCGATACAACCGACTGAACTGATTTTATAAAGCGACTATTGTTCGGCAGCAGCCTCATCCCTGGGCTTAATCGCGGACACAAGGCCGGGCATAACAAAGCACCATCCAGCGGAGAGTACCGGTATGCCTGATGTCGAGACCACTGGCTTGCGGACGCTTGTGGTCGGACTCGATGGTGTCTGCTCGTCTATTCTGGATCCGTTGATCGACGACGGCCTCCTTCCGACGCTCGAATCCGTCCAGGACACCGGTACAGTTGCCCCGCTCGAATCACAACTGCCACCCTGGACGCCGAGTGCGTGGCCCTCGATCTACACCGGCAAGAACCCAGGCAAACACGGGGTATACGATTTCCTGCAGTTCGATGGCTACGACTGGGATGTCGTCAACCGCTCGACGGTCAAAGCACGCGCAATCTGGGAACTTCTGTCGATGCAAGGCTACGAGAGCGTCGTCGTCAACGTCCCCGTAACCCATCCACCACGGGGCTCGACGGCCACCGTCGTCCCAGGCTACATGGCTCCGGAATCACCCGACTGCCAGCCGCCCGGAACCTGGGACGAACTCACCGACGAACTGGGTGAGTACCAACTGTACGCTGACACACGGTACAGCGAGGCCTCGAAAGCCGAACGGCTCGAAAGCTACAACAGACTCACACGCATGCGCGGAGCGGCCTTCCGGTATCTGGCGGCCGACCGCGAGCCGGCGTTCGGCTTCGTCCAGTTCCAGCAGACAGATACGGTCTACCACGAGTATCCTGACGACGAGCAAGTCGTTCGGTCGGTGTACCGAACCGTCGACGACGAGATCGGGAAGATTATCGAGGCGTGCGATCCGGAGCTGCTATTGGTCGTCAGCGACCACGGTCTCGGACCGATGGACCAGGAGTTCCGCGTCAACGAGTTCCTCCGAGACCGGTCGTTCGCCGAGACGACTGCCGGCGACGGGGGGATGCCCTCGTGGTCGAGCCTCGCCCAAACGGAGCTCCAGGACGGCGACCAACCCGGCGCGTCGGAGCCCTCGGCGGCCAAGCGTGCTGTTGAGTTGGCAGCTAGCGTCGGTCTGACGAGCCAGCGACTCGCAACGGTCGTCCGACGGCTCGGGCTTGAACAGCAGGTACTCAAAATCGTTCCCTCCGAGGTGGTTCGGGCCGGCTCCGAACGCGTCGACTTTAGCGACTCGCGTGCCTACATGCGCTCTCGAACCGAGATGGGGGTCCGGCTCAACGTTGCAGGCCGAGAACCTGACGGCGTCGTCAGCAAACCCGAGTACGAATCAGTCCGCACCGAACTAATCGAGACGTTGCAGTCGGTTCGAACACCGACCGGCGAGCCGTGTTTCGAACAGGTACTCCCTCGTGAAGCGGTGTTCGACGGCCCGTACGTCGAGGACGCGCCGGACATTATCATCGTTCCCGCCTCCTTCGAGCAGTATCTCTCGGCGTCGCTCCGCGGGGAGTGGTTCGCAGCGCCAACCGAGCCCTGGGAGCACAAACGCCACGGCATCGTGATGGCTGCTGGCTCCGAGATCGACCCCGAGACGGATGTTTCGGGCCACATTTTCGATGTCGCGCCGACGATTCTGGCCTCGTTCGGGCTCGGCGTCGACCGAGAGATGGACGGCGATCCACTTCCCATTGTCTCGCCGACTGGGCGGCGTCAGTATCCACCGTTTGACCTCGGCCAGGCTGTGTCAACCAATGACGATGCTGTCGAACAACGACTAGCAGATCTGGGTTATCTTGAGTAATGGCAGTTGATATTACACGTCTTCATGACAGTGCTGCGTGGAACAACCTCGTCGAACAGAGCAGCCAAGCAACGCCGTTTCATCGGGCTGAATGTCTCGAACTGTTGGCAGACCACACTGGCAGTGAGCTGTACCCCTTCGTAGGCTACAAAGGTCAGGAGCCGGTCGGGATCTTCCCGATCTTCGAGCTCTCAAAAGGGCCGGTGAGTGCGGTGTTTTCGCCGCCGCCCAATCGCAAAATCAGCTATCTCGGCCCCGCGCTGTTGAATCACGCCAAACAGAAACAACGCCGCCGCGAAAAAACCAATCAGCGATTCGTTCGCGGCTGCCTTGCGGAGATCGAGGCCGAACTCGATCCAAAATACACGCATCTCCGGACCAGCACCCTGTATCCCGACACGAGGCCGTTTATCTGGGACGGGTTCGAGCCGACGACACGCTATACGTACGTCGTCGATCTCTCGGCGTCGGACGACGAGCTGTTGGCAGCGTTCAGTAGCGACGCCCGAAGCAACATTACTACTACTGACGACACGGCGTATACGATCACCGAGGGTGACGAATCCAACATCTCCAGGACGATCAGTAACCTCCAGGACCGACATGCAGAACAGGGGGTGAGCTTCAAACTCTCGCCGTCGTTCGTCGTTGATCTCTGGCAACAGCTCCCTGATGAGAGCTGTCGTATCTACAGCTGTCGGGCCGACGGCGAGTTCGTTGGCGGCCACATTACCGTCGAGGCGGGAGAGACGATCTACGGCTGGCAGAGCTGGGGCAGCCGAGAGACGGATATCCCGGTCAACGATCTGTTGGACTGGGAGATAATTACCTCGGCCAGCGACCGTGGACGAACCCAGTATGACCTGGTCGGTGCGAACAACGAACGGATCTCGAAATACAAAGCGAAGTTTGCTCCCGAGCTTCGGACGTACCAAAGCTTAGAGAGTGGTACTCCGGCAATGAATCTGGTTTCAGAGCTGTATAAGAAAATTCGGTAATACACACTGTAATCGGCCGTTCAATGTGTATTGAGAATATAAGGAGAACATACAGAAAATATATGTGCGCTACGGTGACGGCATGAGATTCGTGTTCGAGTGCATACTATTCCTCAGAGTCGATTCGCGTGTTGATCGACCAGTTGAACAGGCCGTCGACGACCATCGCAACCAACAACACGAAAACACCCCCGAGCGTGCTCGTTAGCGACTGGCCGGGGCTCTCAGAGTCAGCTCCCCGCAGTGCAGCCACCAAACTACCAACTGTGCCAACAGCCCCACCGACGTACAACACCAAAAGCGAGACGCCTTTCGCGCTGTGTCGGCCCGACCAGAGGCGCCACAAGAAGGTACGTAACAACATTAGCGAGACGCGAGGAATGTAGGTTAGATAGCTGATATGGCTCTGCTCGTCGCCGTAGTTCAGCGGCGAGGGGACGTCTGCGACCGTCTGTCCAGAGACGTTGAGCCGGACCAACAGATCGTTACAGTAGCCGTAAAACTCGTACATCTCCTTGATGTCGGCTTCACGGAGCGCGTCCAATGAGATGGCCGTATACCCCATCTGTGGGTCGCCAATCTGCCAGTAGCCGCTGGCGATTTTCGTCAACCCTGTCAGTATTCGGTTCCCGACGTGTCGGAACCGTGGCATCTGCTCGTGGTCGCGGTCGTTTATGAGTCGGTTGCCTTTTACGTAGTCGGCTTCGCCCTCGACGATAGGATCGATAATGCGGTCGAGAACCGCCGGGTCCATCTGTCCGTCCCCGCCCATGACGGCGGTCACATCGATTTCATCGTCGCGGGCACGGAGATACCCTGTTTTGATCGCGCCACCGACCCCACGGTTTTCGTCGTGTCGAATCGGAACGACTCGTTGGTCGAACGTCGCGCCACCGTCGGTTGCGGCCGCCGCGTTGTTAAGCTCGGCAGCAGTGTCTGTGATTTCGTCCCAGGTGTCGTCGGTCGACTGATCGTCGATCACATAGATGCGATCGACGAACTCGGGAACCGTCTCGATTACCTCTCCGACGAATCCGGACTCGTTGTATGCCGGTACGACAACGGCGACTGTCTGGTCTGTGTACATTGATCTATCAGGCGGACGGATGGCCCGGCCACTACAGAAACCACGGCCCGTTTGAGGTTTTGTTATGCCCTCCCTGATTGCTGAACACGGGGGCTGTCTTCTCGATACGACGACCGTCTCAGCAGTTGGTACGGCTATGTGGACTGTCAGGCGGAATCAACCTCTTTTCGGTGCTGTCATCCTCGTGGTAGTTGCCAACTACTGCCGTTTTGCTATCCATAACAAACTGTTCGTGGTTCTGTCTGTCTCCAATGAGTCGACACACCGTCTCCAGGAGGCCACCGATAGGCTCTCGGTGGTACGACAGAGGGCGATCGGTCAGGCTTCGATACGAGCTGCGAGGTGAGTCCTCGTGAAATATCCAGCATCCACGCTCCTCGCGTGTGGGCTCTGTCTGGTAGTGGTTACCCTGCTGTTTGTGCCGGCCGTGTCCGCCGAGGCTGAGACGAACGCAACCGATCCATCCTACCAGGTCGTTCAGGGAGAACAGGTTGTGCCGATCGAGCCGATCGAGGGCGACCAACCGGTTGAGGAGTTCTACGACTATCGGCATCCAGAGATTGGTGATCGGGACCACCCGTTCTGGGGGCGGTCGTTTAGCTCCGAGGGAACCGTCGAGTACCAACAGGACGATGCAAGCATTCTCATGCTGTATGACGGCCCCGAAGGTGTGAGCCTCGTGGCCGTTCACGACCGCTATCACGATAACCAATCACAGGGAACCACTGGTGGCTCGGTTAGTTGGGAGCTTAGCGGGCTGCCCGAAGACGGCGAGTGGGCTGTCATCGATGACGACTACGGCTGGGTCTCCGACGATGAAGAGAAAGACGATATCTTCTATCTCGACGAAGACCACCGGGCGGGTGCGGCTGGTAATGACGGTGAGCCACCACGCGATGTCGATGCCATGATGAGCTGGGTCTGGCTGACCAGTCGAACCGATGGCATGGCGTTCCGAGGAATCGGCACCGAGCCTTCGATCACCATCGATCCAGCGTTCAACAGCGACTCGTATCATCGCTATGGTGACCAGCGGCGAGCCGACGAGCCACCGGACCGTCCAGGAATGGGTGAACGGTACAACGGTACAATCGACGACTGGCAACTGATCGTCCCGGCAGGCGACGGTGAGTTCGACCGCATCTCGCTGCAGCAGCTCGACGAACCAGTAGAGATTCGCAGTACGGCAAGCGACACTGACAGAGAGATTCCCGAGATCGCCGTCGAGTCAGTGACACTGAACGAATCAACGATCGTGCCTGACGAGCAGGCGCGGATCTCCGTTGTCGTCGAAAATAGCGGCCAGGCCGACGGTAACTACAGAGTAGACCTCGACGTCGCCGGTACCCAGCTACAAACAGAGACGGTGGCTGTCGAAGCTGGCAACCACGAGACTGTCGAGTTTAGCCAAGCCTTCGCCGCACCAGGTGTGTACGATCTCTCGGTTAACGGCNAGCAGGTGAGCCTGGCGGTCGAAGAGCCGTCTGACNCCGAGACAGACAGCACNGAANCTGAGGACGCCACCCCTGGGTTTGGTGTTCTGAGCGCGTTGAGTGCGCTGCTTGTCGCTGTAATTGTTCTCAGGCTTCGTGAACGCTGACGATCTCCGAACGGTCCACAGCAACGTTACAGCTACCCGCACATCTCAGCGAGAACCTGCTTTGCGCCACTAATCTGGCTACTGGTGTCGATGGAGGATATCCGAGACGCCAAGCCGGTGGACCGCCGTGTCGATGTCGGGTGTAGAGCCACAGCAGTCGATCACGACCGCATCGTCGAACGCGCTCCAGTCGATATCCTCGAACACCAGCCGGAACGACAGCACAACGACTGCATCGGGGTTTAGTCCGTTTGCTGACCGTATCGAAACGCAGTGTGGTGTTAGGCTTCGTGGGAGGTCAGCGACTGGATCACAGATGAGGGGCCTGGTCTCCGCACGGGTCAGCTCCCGTATCAACCGCGAGGTTGGGAGACTATCTGCTGTCGAGCTGTCTGCAGTTGGAACGCCCAAAATAAGAACGGTCTGTTCGTCGGTATCGTCGGTTTGCGCATCATCTTCCGGAGAGTTACCGAACTCGAAGGCCGAGGCCTCCGCCTGGTGGTCACCGTCTTTCGAGTCGTCGTCGATGGCTGCCAGCACGGTCTCGGCGATCAGCTGTGGAAACTGTTGGGCGGCTCCATACACACTGTCAAGCACTGGCGTCTGCTCAAACAGCGCGTCTCGAAGAAAGCCAGTCCCGATCGGCTCAGTCGCATCGACACCTGGTCCTGGAACCTCGATCTCGCCGCGCATCGAGATAAGCTCGGCGACAGTTGGTGCCTCGATTTCGGGAGCCGACAGTGCCAACTCGTTTGTGAGAGATCGCAACATTTCGGCAGCGCTCCGTTCGACTGCCTCGATGCATTCGGCGGTCTGAAGCCGTGCTGTCGTCGAGACGGTGCCGGTCGTAATCGCAGAAAACAGCTCTCGTGTGGCTGTTTGATTCCGTGGATCACTGCCGGCAACGACGTGTGTCCCGGTTCTGATCGACCGCAACGAACGGTCCCTTGGCAGCGCGCAGACCGCCAATCCGAACTCTCCACGGCCGAGACCGCTCTCGTCGAGCACTGTCGAGGTAACGACGCCCTCGGTGGTCCCCGGCGGCACTGGCGTTGCAATAACCAGCAGATCACCAGCCGACAGTTCGGTTGCAATATCACGAACCGTCGATCGGAGTCCTGAGAGGTCCGGCGCGTCGTCCTCACGGAGTCCGGTCGGGACGGCGACGAGATGAATCGTCGCCTCGGCAGCGGCTGCCGGCAGTTCATCAGTCACTCGAAGCGAGCCAGTCTCGGCTACCTCCGTTAGATACTCCGAGAGCAGTGGATCCGAGACGGGCGACTGGCCGTGTTGGATCGACGTTACTCTGGTCGTGTCGGTGTCGGCTGCTGTCACCGACCCAAAGACGCGCCCACAGAGCACTGATAGCGCGAGACCGGTCTGGCCGAGACCGTACACTGCCACCTCGAGCTTGGTATGGTTCAGCGTTCCATCGGCACTGATTGCGGCCCGTTCCGGTGGTGTTTGCAACACGGAGTTGCTCATTCGGCTGCGGCGACCGTCTGAATTCGTCTCACGAGTTCGAGTGCACGAATGCCATCGTCCGCAGAGACGATCGGTTCGCGGTCAGTTTGTACAGCCTCGATAAATGCGGCCAGCTCCTTTTTGAGTGGCTCGCCGTTTTCCACAGTCGGTCGCTCGGTAATGTTTTCGTGGCGGTAGCGAACATCGCCGTTCGTCTCGATATACTCCGGCAGCGAGTGGCGGTTTATTTGGACTGATTGGGCCATGTAATCGACGTTGACCCGACAGTCTTCAGCGGTTACCGACAGCGTTCGGATCTTCTGTTGGGTCACCCGGCTGGCGGTCAACGTCGCCACTACACCGTTTTCGAACTCGACAGTGGCAGCCACATACTGATCGCCCGCTGTTTCGGCTGCCGATACCGCTGCGACAGGCGAATCGACCACCGACAGCAGAACGTCAGCGTCGTGTATCATCAGATCCAGGGCGACGCCGTCGTCGATCTCACGGCCGGTCGGCGGACCCAGCCGCTCGCTGTCGAGGGCGATAATATCCAGATCGGCTGTGATCTCCGAGAGCGTCCGAACAGCCGGGTTGAACCGTTCGACGTGGCCAACCTGCAGGGTTACATCGGCCTCTTTGGCCGCAGTCGCCAGCTCCCTACCAGCCGCCGGCTCTTCGGTGATCGGTTTTTCGATCAGCAGATCGACGCCCGCCTCGATAGCCGTCATCGCCAGCTCGTAGTGGTAGGCTGTCGGTACCACGACCGACACCGCATCCACAGCCGACAACAGCGACTCGCGTGACATCGCAGTCGTCCCGTACTTCTCGGCGGTTTCGCCCGCGTGCTGCTGGTCGACATCCGAAACGCCGACGAGCTCGACAGTTGGCAGCTCCTGGTAGACGCGCGCGTGGTGTCGGCCCATACTGCCGACGCCGATCACACCCACTGAGGTCCGGTCAGTCATCGGAGCCACCACCCCCTTCGACGACTGTCGGTGGCTCGGCGGCGGCCGGCTCGTCGAACCGCCCGAAGGCGGCCAACAGCGTTGTCAACCGGTCGACATCCCGCTCCGAAAGACCGGGGTGGACCGGCAGCGAGACGACCTCTTCGGCCGCACGTTCGGCTTCGGGTGCCTGCACTGCCAGCTCCTCGTACGGTGGCTGTTTGTGGATCGGTGTCGGATAGTAGACTGCGGTGTCGACGTCGGCGGCATCCAGATACGACTGGAACGCCTCGCGGTCCTCGGTTCGGACGGTGTACTGATGATAGACGTGTTTGAACCCCTCGGGTTCGACCGGTGGTGTTACTGCGTTGACCGACTGGAGGGCCTTGGTGAGTCGGTCGGCTGTCGACCGTCTCGCAGCCGTATACGAGGGGAGCTTTTCGAGCTGTGCGAGGCCGATCGCACCACCGATGCTCGTCAGCCGGAAGTTGTGGCCGACTGTCGCATGTGCATAGCTGTCGGTCCGGCCGTGGTTGACGAACCGACTCGCTCGGTCGGCGACGGCCTCGTCGTCGGTGAGAACCATTCCACCCTCACCGGTGGTCATGTTCTTGGTCGGGTAAAACGAAAAACAGGCTGCATCGCCGAGCGAGCCGGTTTTTTCGCTATCGATCGCCGCGCCGTGGGCCTGGGCAGCGTCTTCGATAAGCAGACAGTCGTACTCGTCAGCCAGCTCGCGGAGCCGATCCATCGGCGCTGGCAACCCATACAGGTGAACCGCCAGAATCGCGTCGATCTCGCGAGTTGCCAGTGCCGTTTCAACGGCCGCAGGGTCGAGATTGTAGGTTTCGGGATCGATATCCGCAAACGCGACCGACGCGCCCGCCAGCCGGATTGCGTTCGCGCTGGCAATAAACGAAAACGGAGAGGTGAGCACGGTGTCGCCTTCGCCTACGCCGAGCGCGCGGACCGCCGTCTCGAGTGCAGTTGTACCGTTTGAGGTGGCTACGGCATGCCCAACGCCACAAAACTCGCCAAACGCTGCTTCGAACTCCCGAACAGTCGGCCCATCGGCCAGGCGACCGCTGTCCAGGACAGCCTCAACGCGGCGGTGTTCTTCCGGGCCGATATCCGGATCAGCGATTGGAATCCGTTTCATACTGCCTCCCGAACGCTGAGTGTCGGTGCCAATGCAGGTCCGGCCGCAACGATAGTGTCTGTGGGATACATGATGACGGGTGATCTCAGCCGCGACACAGGGGTCGCGGATGCAGTATCAGACACAAGACCCGTTTACCCCTTTGTTATGAGTCCATTGCAGCCAGTAGTAACTTACTTACAGTTGATTCAACGGGCTTGGTCGCCCCCAGCCGGGGGTTGTCTCGCGGCCAGCTCGGTTGTTCCGTCGTCGGTGTCGATACTGCTACCGAAGGCACCTTCTGTATCGTCTGGCTCTGCACCGCTGATCACGCTAACAGTAAAATGAACGTGACGGTAGGCCGTCTCGCTGTCTACTGTTTCGGGAGGTTCGTCAGTGTACAAATAGTAGTTAAGCCGGTATTCACCTGTGGTCTCAGGTGTTACCGTCTGTGGCTGATGAAGCCGTTCGCCGTCATCGAGAGTAGTCGAAAAGCGGTCTATTTCGGTCGAGTCGATTGGGGTTACTCCATCGCCATCATCGATAAGCTGGTCAACAGTGACCACGACCGTGTATGCCTGAGTCGTCTGTTCGTGGTTGTCGACACCGACGACGAGTTCCGTCTCCTCGCCAACTGCTATCTCGTCCGGATAGTTGCTAAACGTCAACTCGCCGTCCGACGATTCGGTCAGCACACGGAGATCGGTGTACTGCTCGCCGCTCTGCGGAACCGCAAACACGTATCCAACGGAGACGACGGCCAACACAATCGTCACCGCCAGCGCGAGTGTCACAACGCGCTCGGCGCGCGGCATCGATCCCGACACTGGCGCCAGAACAGCTGCAGATATCGCCGCCGTTGGGAGCTGAAACCGTTCTTCCACCGGAAGTTGCTGGCGTCGAACGGTCCCGACCCCCGCCCCACCAACGATCCCGCCAACTAGCAACGGCACGATGATACCGCTAAAGGCCTCGACGGGCAGTGCTTCGAGCAGCAGCGCTAACAGCGGCATGAGTGCGACACTCAGCCCAAAAGAGAGGGCCAGCCGTTCGGGAATCGTCACCCGGCCCAGATCACGTGCGGCCGACAACGACTGTGTGTCATCGGTGGCTGCTGTGTTCGGAGAGCCGCCTGCGCGTGGAAATAGGATGCTAACCAGGACGTAGCCCGGCAGGAAAAACACGAGCGGGACGGCCACCAGAAACCGGATCGCTGGCAGCGAGACGGCGTAGTAGACCACTGCGCTACCGAGTGCAGCCAGACAAACCCCTATCATATCCAGCGGAACCTTGCGAGTAGGCTGTTTGCTCGCGGGCTGGGGATCGGTTGATTCTCGAAGCGTCATACGTTTACAGGCAAACGCCAATTGTGCTGGTAATTCAGTTGTTCCATAGCTGGTTGTCCAAACCGACGGGCGGTATTGCTTTGTTATGGTTCACATTACTGCCGTAGGGAGCACCTACTAGCTGGTGACTGCATGGGATGGCGAGTCGAACAGCGAGGTATGCTGTTCGCTCGCACGTCTGACGATAGAGAGTCCAAGCCGACGTCTGGGCGGTTGGTCGCTCCATACCGTGGCTTCCAGACATCTGTCGACCTGGAAATGACTCCTTACTCAAAATAATAGACTCGTAACAAAGTATAACACCGGTGTGTGTCCAATCGAATCTCACGCCATCCCCGACAGCTGTCGGGTAACCACACAAACACCAATACATCATATATCGAATGTCCGACGCTGATTACCACACTCCGTCGCAAGATATGGTCTTTGACCTTCTGAGTAACTCCAGACGTCGGTTCGTCTTGCATTATCTCGAACGCGCCGACGGCCCCGTCCGGTTGAGCGAGTTGGCCGCCGAGATCGCGGCCATCGAAAACGAGGTGCCGCTTGAGGAGCTATCCAGCCAACAGCGCAAACGCACCTACGTCTCGCTGTACCAAACACATATTCCGAAGCTCCAGGACGCGGGCGCAGTCAGCTACGATGCCGAAACAGGGAGGGTTGAGTTGGCATCTGGTGCCGGCGAAATCGGCGAATACTTTCACCAGCAGAGCACCGACCGCCCATGGCAGTACTATTATTTGCTGTTGGCAGGAGCCGGCTTCCTCCTGTACGTCCTGGCTGCGCTCGTCGGTGTGTCGACCGGTATCCAGTTTGTGTTGGGTGCGGTGGTTCTCGGCGCGTTCGGTCTAATCGCGGCTGCCCATTACCTGTCGCTTCGTCGGGGACGAACCGAGTTGCCGACGAACCTCGTCGACCGCGAGTAGCGCGCTACGGCTGTTTACCGCCACCCTCCCTGAGATCTCGCAGCGTCAAGCAGCTCAGACAGCCGTACAGCGAGCCGTCGTTCGCGCCGAACACCCGAACGAACTGTTTTGTCACATACGTGCCGCAGTTCTGACACTGTCGTTTCGGCGATCGGTTGTCGTCGGTTGCCTCCGTGCGGTAGAGTGCGTCCATGGCTGCTCCTAGAAGCCAACCCGCTTTGTTATGTCTCTCGTAGCAACGTTTCAGCCAGTTCGGCGATGGGAAACGCCAGTAAGACCGTCGTTCAGTTTTGTCTGTGACGTATCCAAACAACCCAGACTGTTTCAGCCGAGATTACCGAGTTGGTAAGATGATCCAAACACGAGATCATCTGAGAAATAGCCAAAACAGACGCGTAAACAGTGTGTAACAGAGGGGTAGCATCGCCAAACTCATATGTACAGAAGGGGTCAGTACCCACAGAGGCTGCGGCACGATGCGGGAAATATAGCCGACAGACGCCGGATCCCACAGCGGTTGTGAGTCATGTGTCCTCGTGTTGGCTTTCGGTTACCGGATGAGTGGTGTTGGCACAGCTGCGAACAGGTGGTGTTGGCCTGCATACCAGCCTTCGTACAGTAACGGGATACCCGCGGAGAGGACAACAGATAGAGGGAAAACATATGGCAGAAGATTGGGACGAAATCGGCTTCGTGATTAGCTCTCAGTACCGAATTGCGGTGTTGAAACGACTTGCAGACGGCCCCGCAACGCCGTCCCGGATCGCCGAAGACTCCGGGATTGGCATTACGCACGTCTCACGAGCACTGGGCCGGCTGCGCGAACGAACGCTCGTCGAGCTTCTCGTTCCCGAAGAACGGAAGAAAGGACGTGTCTACGGCGTTACCGAACGTGGCGAGGAGCTCTGGGAACAGATACAGGCGAAAAACCTGATCGACTGATGTGACTCTGGGTTGCTTTTTCTGTCGCAAACAACAGCAGTGTCAGTGACACACGCCACCGACAGGAGGACACACGTATGTGTGTAGTTAGCGAGCGATCAGTAGGGACCGTTAGTCGTCCTCGGAGTTCGGGAGCAGCATCTCTGGACGCCGTGCGTATGCAGGCGTCTCAACGAACTGTGAGATGCGGTCGAGTTCCTCCTCGGTCAGCCAGTCAGACATGCATACCTTTCTTCAGCACACTATTATAAAAATGTAGAGGTACTGGCGGGTTTTTCAGTGCTCATCGACTACTCTGGGTCCGAGGACTGCACAATCAGCGTCTTGTCGTTCGCTACTGTCACTATGTAGTGTCCGAGCTCGAAGCTGACTTCCACCATGTTATCGGGGGTTCCACTGTCCATCAGGCGTTCGAGTGCGTCCGGGTCGATCACATCATACAGCCGGGGCTGCAGCGACAGCGCGTCGACATCTGCGACTGACGCGACGGCCTGTACAACGGCAAGCCCCACGGACTGTGAGTCCGGGCGTTCGTATCTGAATCTCTGTTTCAGCCTATCGGGATCGTCGGCTGGCTGCTCGGCGGCTCCTGGTGTGTGATCGTCTGTCATCGTACCAACCGTGTGGAGAGTCGCTAAGCGTGAGGATTACAAAGCCTTTCTGTTCGGCCGTTCAGATGGCTCAGACTACCGAATTCGAGAAGCTTGTCGGTAGCGGCATCCCACTAGTAGGAGGTCATTACCAGCCGAAATGCGTGGAAAACCTGTTTTAGCTACCGAGGCTTCTTTTGCTATGACAGCCATAGGTATGTAATGGATACTACTTACTCTTGCAGGATAATTCACCGATATGCAACGGTCTCAACAACAGCCGATTCGGTGGCGATCACGAACGCGTCCTGTTCAAGTAGCTGAGGATCCTGTGGCAAAAACAATAGATGAGACTGTTGTCGGCGCGTGGTTCGAATGACATCCCAGTCGCCACACAGATAGCCTAGATCACGGTGAGGATCAGGGTCCGCCGGCAGTGATTCCCAGTGGGCTTGTGAGTGGTCTCCCATCAGTGGCCGTCCTGGAGCGAGGTGGCTGTCTGTTGGCGGTCACTCTTACCGCTAGCTCTGGGCCCGTAGTCACCGAGGCCGACGACAGCCAGCGTCGCTGTCACGTGAACTGTTCTTCCAGGAGCGACTGTCACTGTTCGCCCTGTTTCGATGCGCGCATCGCTATGCCTACTGTCCCCTGTTCGTTCCGCCTCGCGACTGCGGCTGTTGGCCATACACGGTAGGATGACGCTTAACTGATAACCATTCTGACCAGTTGTATAAACATTATCTGTTCTGTGTATATAATACCCTACAAGTGGCTAGTAGTGATTATCAATCTCTCTGATCGTATGTTCCGCTTACTCCCAATCTATCGGGGGTCCGCAGTTCCGTTCGACGGTTCGTTGAACGTTCGTCGACACCGTGAAACACTGCCGGACGGACGGCTAGTAGACGTGCGCCATAGCTCGCAAATGCACGTAAAAGTAAATTAGCAGTGTGGCAGTTTGTGTTTATTTACTGGTAGTAAGTACTGCCAACTATCCGAAAGGTGGTCCTACTGGTCATTGCGACCGGTTACAGGGAGATCACGACGCTCGACAGTCGGTGTCGACCCACACTGGTCATCGGCTTATAACAATATAGGCATTCATCACATACAGTATCGATGTCTCTTCGCACAGCAGTTATCGGTGGCGGGACGGTTTCGGAGAATCATCTCTCCGGGCTGGCCCAAAACCCCAAAACAGAGCTGGTTGCAATCTGTGATCTCGATGAAGAAATCGCCAGGGAAAAAGCCCGATCATACGGCATCAAAGCGTATTTCGATGTCGGAGAGCTGCTCAACTCGGAGTCTCTTGACTGGGTGCACGTCTGTACGCCACCTCAGACGCATCTCGCGGTGGCTACACAGACGCTCGAAGCCGGGATTCCAACGCTGGTCGAAAAGCCGGTAACCGAAACAATCGAGCAGTTCGAGGAGCTTGCCGCAGTCGCCGACCGGGAGGGTGTGCCGTTTTCGGTCGTCCACAACCACAAGTTCGGCCTGGTGATGCGACAGGTACTCGAGGAAATCGAGTCGGGCGAGCTCGGCCAGATCCGCGGCGTTGATCTGCTGTATACTGGCTCGACGGAACCCGATGTCGCAAACCGTGGAGCCTGGAACTTCGAGCTGCTGGGCGGCGAGTTCGAGGAGGGGCTTCCCCACCCGTTGTATCTCGGCTTGAACGCCGGCGGGCTGCCCCGGAGTGATGCGGACGTCTCGGCGCAATCAAGTCTCGTCGGCACGTATGAAATGGAGTTCGGCTACGACTGCGCGCAGGTGCAGTACGTAAGCCAGGAGGGCGCACTCTGTACGATCAAGATGCTATCGGGAACCAAACCCGTTCGCATTCTGTACGTCCACGGCTCGGAGTCGACGCTGGCGGCCGATCTCGTCTCCCAAACGCTCGTTAGACTCGACCGCGACTACAAGGCTTCGCCGCTTGCTCGCGCCCAGAACAATATCGACCAGATCGTCGACCGCGTTCGCGGGACGGCGGACAACGTCGGAGTCGTTCTCAAGGACAAACGTGCCGGCAGCTGGGAGACCGCAACCGAACGTAGCGGCATCTACTATCAGTTCGACAAGGAGGCCGACGCACTGTTGGCCGATACCGAACCGCCGGTTTCGGTCGAGGAGGCGCGTTGGACGGTCAAACTCCAGGAGGCGATCCGCGACAGTGTTCGGTCGACCGAGGCGGACCAGCAGGCTGATTCCCCGGCCGGAACTGCTGCCGAGTCCGAAGTTCCGTCTGACGACTGACGGGTTGCTGCTTTTTTATTCGGCGTGTTATCGCGGTAGCTGCCCCTAATTATAATACGCTGAGCCAAAACCCCGACGCGTCAGCCGCCGGTCGCTCAATCGGCCGCAGACGAGGGTGTGACATAGGACCACAACTGTTCGATATCGATCACGCCCCAGGCCGTCGACAGCGTCAGCCAGATCCCTGCGCCAACGCCGATAACGGTCATCAACGTCACAACACCCGTCACGTAAGGCAACAGCAGCCAGACGCCCACTCCCATGACGGCTGCGATAACGACGATGCGAGCAATCGGGCGGGTTACCTCGGTAAACTGAATCGGTAGTTCGCCTTTGATGATGTGCACACACAGGATCGTGTACGACCCGAAAGTGACTACTGACGCCATCGCCGCACCTGTTGCTCCGTAGATGGGGATCAAAAGCAGATTGAGTGCAACGTTGCCAATTGCCATCCCACCTTTGAAGATGGCTCGGATCCGAGCCCGGCCGAGATAATCGAGGCTATCAGTCGTGATCTTGTTCACCGAGTTGGCCAAAATAAACAGGCTGAATACCTGTATCACCGGCGTCGCGCCGCGATACTCCGGACCAAAAATGTGGATCATCGCCGGCTCAGCGACGAGAATGAGTCCGACGGTGGCCGGAATATAGAGTATTAGCACGTGCTCTAGGGAGTATTCGTACAGTCGAGCGGCGCGTTCGAGCCGGTCGCCTGCTTTGTCTTCGCCGAACGCCGGCGAGATGGTAAAGCCGAGCGAGCTCGCCGGAGCCACACAGGCATCTGAAATCTGTTTGGCGACCGCATAAAACGCCGCCGGCGTCAACCCGGCGAGTGCGGTCACCAGGATCGTATCAATTTTTTTGTCGATCACGGTCGCACCCCGCGTCGCCGTCAGTGGCACGCTGTACTCGGCGATCCGTCGCAGGAGCCCGTCTTCGATCTTCGGGGCGGTCGGCAGCTGCGTATAGAAGCGTGTGTACAGCAGCCAGCCACCGATAGTGACCGACAACACGAAGCCGAGCAGATAGCCGGCTAACGCGCCCCAAACACCAAAGCCGATCAGCACTAGCCCGACCGCGAAGACGAGTCGACCGATCTGTGCGGTCGCGGTGACAACTGCACTGAGTTTGATCTCGTTGAGTCCCTGAAAGATGCTTGTCAGATACTGATGCAGTGACTCGAAGACGACGTAGATCGCCGCCAGAAACAGGAGTGGCGCGATTGCCTCCTCGTTGGCGAGCGCGGCGATCTGGCTGTTGAACACGACGAGGCCGACGGCGGTCACCAGCCCGAATCCGACAATGAACCCCACGGAGGCTTTGATGATTTTTGGGACCTGCGAGGGGTCGGTTTCGGTGTACTCTGTGACGTAGCGCGCAGCAGAAGATGGCAACCCGAGCGTCGCAAACATCGAGGCAACACCGACCACCGATATCACTGTATACAACAGCCCGTACTGGTCGGTCGTAAACAAAAAGCGTGTGAGAATCACCAACAGGAGCGCGTTGGTAACGATATCGACGATTCGTGCGCCAAAGCTGGCTTTAACGCCGCTGGCAATACGGGTAGCGAATGACATGGGTTAGGCCTCGTTGCGGAGTAGATACTGCCTGAAGTCGCCGTTGTCCTGGACGCGGTAGATGCTTGATTCAGTCTCTAGTCGATCGAACCCAGTCTGGCTGAACCGAAGGCCCTCGTACAACTCAATCTCGTTTTTCCGGTCTGCCTCTCGGATTATCAGATACCAATCGGAATCATAAAACGACGCCAGATCCTCATTAAATGAGGTTTCGTTGATATTATTCCGATAGCCGCGGAAACTCAGACTCTCGCGGGCGGTCGGACGGCCGTAGTAGGCGTCGACGTATCGTCGTTGCCCGCCTCGCGGTGACATATACGCTGTCTCCTCGTTACGGTGTTCAAAAGCGATTTTGTAGCCCTCCATCGAGCTTTCTGTCACCTGATTGTTCGTCTGGTAGTAGTACGGCGAAGGATGCACAACAAGCGTTTGCATGACCAACATCCCCGCGAAAACCACTACAAGCACGATTGCAACCGTTTTTCTGGAGACTGACAGCTGGGCTCTCGACGCGGCTTCTGCAACCGCTGCCGCGCCGAGTATCGTCACCGAGACCATCATAAAGCCCATAAACCGGAAGTAGTGGTCACCCTGATCGGCGACGAAGACGACCAGAAAAATGAGACCGATCGGCACTAGCCCGGCGGTCAGATACGTAACGAGCGCAGATCGCCCAGCTGTCTTGTTGTCGAGTCGACCGAGCATGTTGAGACCGATAAGCACGGCTGCAGCCAACCCAATAATTAGTGTGACGCCCATTAGTTTGACGAACAGCTCTTCGATACTACCGCCAAGTGCGGCCAGTGACGCCGTTTGGGCCTCTGCTTCTCCGCCGGTTGTCGTCCCTATCTCCTGGAACCGCATAATAACGAAGCTAATACGATCTATCGGTCGGTCATGCTGCGGAAGCCAGGTGGCAAACACGAGGAGCGTCAGTAGGGTATGGGCGTAGACCGGTCGGTGGTGGGCAATCCGGTCGGTGGGCCGAAACCGTTTGTAAACGAACTGTACGACCGAAATCGCGCCCAACACCAGCACGAGGCTCATCGATTCCTGGGGATGGATAAACACAAGCGCGACACAGACGACGCCAAGGGCGATTCCGGTCGGCGTGCGAAAGGCAAACTGGTCGGCGGGTTCGTTCACGAATCGGAAGACGAGATACAAGACGAGCGGCAGAAACATGATGGCCTGACTTGACGGATGGGCCAGCAAATGAATCGAGAGGTTATTCACCGGCACTAACAACAGTCCGGTTGCGACACCGACTGGCAGTGCCCACTGGCTGTCAGTGAGATAGCGTACACACAGTGTCATAAACACGACACTCACAAGCGGGAAGACGACCAGCGGAACGAACTGCATCGTGTAGGTCAACTCAAAGCCACTGAGCAGACTCAGATACGCTGCCAGCGAGTGGACGGCAGGATAAATAAATCCGAACGCGCTTCCGGCTCCTGCCATTTCGCGTGCCCATCCTAGATGGCTTAGCGAGTCACCGCCGCCATAATAGAAGTACCCCCGAACTATGGGCAGTGCAAAAACAGCCATTACGGCTGCGGTCGCAAGCGCGAAGCCGCCCCCGCGAAGTCGTTGCGGCGTCGTCGGCGCGAACGCGACTATCAGTGCGATTACTCCGGCAAGCGATGTTCCGATCCAAAAGCCGAGCGGTGTCGACCGATACATTGAGAGCTCGTAGCCGGTGGTAGGTCGGCTGTGGGCGACGAGTATTGCCCCAGTAAACGCGAGAAAGCCAACTGCCAACAGTGCCTTCAGAACCGTCGTCCGTCGTTTCATCTCAGTCATAGATGGTATAGCTGGTCACCGGATGGGTGACGCGAGGTTGAACTGTCGAACACTGTCGCCGAAACGGACTTTGTTATGGATCGCCTTGTGTGAATGATAGCCATAGCCTGACTGTTGGCCAGCCCCCACTGACTAAAACGTAGCCGACTGACAGACTGCCTGTACAGGCGTCTCTGCCGGATCCGTTGTGGTAGCAACAGCCTACTCGCCGGGTTACTCACACTCGGAGCCTGTCTGTGAGGTGACGTTGGTTTCGAGTGGCTGTGTTCGAAGCGAACTGATCTCCGAGGTCGACTCACGGAGCACGACCGGTTCGCCAGTAATGTTGAAGTAGCTGTTTCGAACAGTGTTGTCCTCCGAACGGAGTAGCTCGATCCCGTCTCGGTTGGCGCCTGTCTGGTGAATACAGAGGTTATCGAACACACAGTTGCTTCGGTCCACAACATACACTACAGACTGGTTGGCCGATGAACCAGTAATCCGGACGTTTTCGCAGTGAAACCCGTTTAATCCGTCCGTTTCGGCGAACGAGTCAGTCGGGGCTTTTGCTTGTAGTGCGGGTACCTCATCGACATCGACCCGGATCTCCGTGTCGTAGATCTCGCCAGCAGTTAGATCCCCCGCAAGTGTGATGGCTCCATCACTGCTGGAGACATCGACGATCTCGACGGTGCAGTCTCTGACCACTGCTGGCGGTGCCTCGGGGTCCGGGCTGTAGTTGCTGAGTCGAATCCCGCGCATGTTTCGGAACCCTTTCGAAGAGTTATCACATCGAACGTGGACGTTCTCGACCAGCGAGTCAGCTCGCACGCGGACGTTCGAGACACCGCTGTTGGCGTAATATCCGCCGTCGACGATCATGCGGCCACCGGGCGGGTCGGCATACAGACCGTTGTCGGGGAACCCCTCGATGTGGCAGTCGACAAATCGGATATCGCCGTAGCTTCTGTTGCCGACATAACAGCCAGAAATATTCGAGTTGCCAACCGCACCATCGGGCGCCGAAAGCCGTTCGATAACTCCGCTGCCTGCTGGATCGGTGACATCGATTCGAAAGAGATTGGGACCCTCATCGGATCTCCCCTCGACAGCAATATCCCGAACGACGAGATCTGAATGAATCTGGGCATCCAGCATTCGACCGCCGGTGTTCGGTGCTGAGATGTCGAACGAAAAACCTTCAAACCGGAGACTTGAAGAGCTATCACGGCTGTTGAGCCAAAATAAATGAGTGTCGAACCCTTCTGCTGGAATGATTGTCGCCTCGGGACCGAACATCGAAAACTGCTCGAAGTCCTCAAACGACCACGTTTCGTCAAGCGCGTACTCGCCGCGCGGAAAATAGATCGCTGCCCCGTCTTCAGCAACGTTCTCAAGAGTTGAGTGAATCGACTCCTCCCCGGTCGGATCGGCACCGTGATCCGTAATATCTATTGCGTCCGAGGGAATCGGATCCTTCTCGAAGCGAAAGCGGGACAGACAGCCCGCTGTGGCCGCAGTCACGATGCCGCAGACGCCCCCGAGAAACTGCCGTCGATTGCTGTTCATCTACCGGCTACAGAGACACTGTTGCTATATTGTTATACAGCTACAATCGAATTTCTGGCCCAGACAAACAGCGTAAGCTTTTCCTACTGCAGTCAGCCGCGTGATTCAACGGTCGTCTCTGAGCCATCGTCGTTGACTGCTACGACCTCGAATGTGCCACTGTCGATATCAGCCTCATCACCGACAAAGCTCAGCGTTTCTACCTCCTCGCCGTCGACTCTAATCTCCAAATACTGTGCCCCGCCCTCGTCAGACCACCGAATTCGAGTTGTTCCGTCAGGATTTGTTTCGGTAATCACGCCAGCGTTTGTTGCCCCATCGCTCCCGTCGTCGTAGTCGAAGTTGCGCTCTTCGAACTCGCCGGCGACAACTGCTGCGCCCACAACTCCTGCCACCGAAACAGCCGAAATAACCAGTACTGCCACGCACCACCCATTAATAACGTCGATTGTGGCACGTGGTTTCTCGGGTGAGCTCATGATGGTTGGTAATTGCTGGATACGACAACAGTAGTTAGTGCATAACGGTGGGTTGTGAATAAAAACCCTCCGCCCTGTTTCGGTGGCCTGCTGACAGCCTACAACTGTCGACAGTGAGTAACATCTGCATACTACCTGGTAGTCTGTTCATAATAAGTAGCATCTCCAACTTTCGTGCAGCGGTACGCAGATTTAGCCTTGCTTTCTGATACGTCGGTCAGACGTGATCGAATTATGTCGGATTTAATATATTTGCACTTTAGAGTATATTTAAAACTGGTATGTCGGTTTGAATTGATTCCACAAACCGAAACTACACAGCCAACAGTGATACCCTGTGGTCGGTGGTACACCTCATTTCTACGATAATCAGGTAGTAGTGTCCTTGATAGCCATGCCGAGAAAAGTATGTATGTGTCGCTTCCAACGTTTCAGTTGTTTCTCGTGGATCTAATTTGCTGGCTAGCGACCTTCTGTATCAATAATCAAGTCGCCTGGTCAAGCAGGCGATGAGTGACTGGGGTCATGGTGCGCGGAGAAACACTCTATAATTAATATGTCTACTATATGTTAATAATGCTATTATGTATGCAGACAATTAGTTTTAATCGTGTGAAGTCGACCAACAAAAAACGTGATGTGGCCATTCACGAAAGTGGATCTACAGCTCCCGACGAGCCAAGGGGAGTGGCGCGTGAGCTGTCGGATACACGTCAACCCCGGATCGCACGTTGGTAGACACTGACGAGACGATCGACCTGGCGGCGCAAACTGATCTCACGGATGTGATCTCGGCCGTCAGAGAGTTCGTCGGTGCGCAGTATCTCGACGAGTGCGTCAATGAGTGCATCGTCTGTCGTGTGGACAGCTGTTTGTGAGACGCCAGCTAGCCGGTCTGCAACGTCACCGACATCGACCGAGACGATCGGCAGATTGCAGGCCATTGCCTCCTTGATCGAGTTTGGTGATCCCTCTCGTCGAGAGGTCAACAATAGCACGTCAGCGGCGTTCATGTATTTGTACATCTCTTCGTGGGCGACGCCGCTGACCGTGTGCAGTTCGACGGGACAGTCAAAGCTGGATTCGACAGCCGACACGATCCGTTCGGCCCGTGGATAGTTTTTGACATCCCGTGATCGGGGGTACGGAAATAGCACGTGGTGGGCGGCCGGCTCCCAGCCGAGTTCGGCCAGACAGTGGTCCTGTGGCTCGGGTCGGAACCGGTCGAGATCGATGCCGTGAGCGATCACGTGGGACTCACAGTCGAGTTCGGCTGCCATCTCGGACGACATGACCACCACCTCATCAGCCATCCGAGCCGACCAGCGGCCCACCTGTCCGTAAGAACCGAACAAATCGCTCCCCCACAGCGAGACGACGGTCGGATGGAACCACTGGAGAACCGCCGGTGGGGCCGACAGCCCATAGTTCGCGTGCACGAGGTCGTAGTCGCCACGGCTGGCTCGCAGTGCAGCTGAATAAAACCTGGCGTAATCAGTGAACTGCCGGGAGTCGCCATCCGAATCCGGGACGGTGACGATGTCGATCTCGATCCCTTTGGATCGGAGCGTCTCGGTTTCCTGGAGGTAGAACCGGGCACGGTGGTTCGTGACGAGGCTTAACACACGTAGATCAGCATCCGTGTGCTGTATTTCGGCTGTTGGCTGTGTCGCCATCATTGTTGCGTAGTTTCGGCCTGGGAGTGGTCGGATTCGACTCCGGTCTCGTCGGCCGCCTCGTGGATGATGTCCAGCAGATGCTCGGTCAGATCGATCGATTCGTCGAGCAATGCCTCCCGGCGAGATTCCCAGCGGTCGACGGCCTTGGGGTCGGTTGCCAGTTCGACCGCTCGGTCGTGGGCCTCGCTCTCGTCGACAACCGACTTGACTAGGCCGCGGTCTTCAAGTTGGACGAACACACCCAACTGTCCGTCGTCCGCATGAGAGTTAGCCCGGATCGTCGGCGTGCCGAGCAGTGCCGCCTCGGTTGCCATCGTTTCGCTGTCACCGATATAGAGCCGCGAAAACGCCAACAGATGGTGGATGTCTTCGGGAGGAACTGGGACCGAATACGCCCCGAGATCGGCAGGGAGTGGCCGCTCCGAGGAGATATAGACCGTGCCGTGTTCGGAGAGATCCTTGACGAGTTTCCGCTTGGCCGCCGGCGAAAACCCTTTACGGCTGACATCATGGTGGGCACCCATCGAGACGAATCGAAGGACGAAATACGGCTCGTCTGGGTCGACACCGTGTTCGCGGAGTCGGTCGGGATCGGGGTCGAACCAGTTTGGGTGAAGATACGCGAGTTCGTCGAACCCCTCGTGGCGTCGGTGTATCCCGCCGAACGCCCTGCTGAAGTGTTTGGAGGTACACCAGTAGTCGACGAACGGTGCGATCAGTTTGGCGGTCAGTCCCTCGTACTCTGTGTCGGTCACCACGATGCTGGTCGCCCCGGTTAGCGCGGCCGCATGTACGGCAGAGGGGAGGATGCGACTGACGACAACATCCGGATCGAATTTCCGCATATATCTGAGCGTCCGGATCTCCCGGAGTGACCACTCGCTTATGAGTTCGGCAGTGGTCGTCCCCTTGGTCGACAGTACCGTATGGTCGATTCCGTAGGCGTCCAGAAGATCGGTTGTTACCTCCTTGTCTCGAGAACTGACCGCAACGCTGTGGCCCTCCGAGACAAGCGTCCGGATCGCGTTTTTGAACAGGTGGACGTGCGCAGGATGGCCCAGATCGAACTGCACACGCATTAGCGATCACACACTACCTGCGGTTCGTCGAGATCAGTCTGCCACCGTCTTCTAATTATCAGGCCTATCCGCGATACCGTCCCGAAAGACTGTTTCATACGAGCAGTGGGTGGCGTTTTGATATTTGTTATGGTCTTCCTACTGCCAGTCGTCTCGGTCTCACGGTCGGAGGCCACAGCCAGCGACCAGTTTCCCACAAGCCGTTTCCGTCCCGTCTTCCGGTGGGTTGGAACCCACGCTACTCTGCGGTCTGGTTGTCCCGCTGTGTGCAGTCTTTACGGTTAGTCGGTCTCTACTGGCTGGTCAACGCCAGGAGACCGATGGTCATCGCTGGGTGTGTCAGCTGACTCGTCGGATTCAACGAGCCGGCCGGTCCAGGAACCGCGTCGGAAGTACGCCAGCGTGAGCAGTGCCATCAGCACGTTTGAGACGGCCTCGCCGTACCAGATGCCGGTCGCTCCCCATCCCACCGGCACTGCAAGCACGTAGGCCAGCACCGATCGCAGGACGATGTAGCCGACAAACGCAAACAGCAGTGCCAGGCGTGTTCGACCGCTGCCACGGAACCCGCCCTGGATAACGAAAAACATCCCGAGGAAGACGTAGCTGGCGGCGACGATCTGGAGATATTCGCTGCCGATCTCGACGACTGCCGGCGCGCCCATGCCGGTCACAAAAATGCTGACAATAAGCGGGGCAAACAGATAGATGCCGAGCCCGAAGGCCAGAAAGCAGCCAATAACAATACCGATCGCAATGCGAACCCCACGCTTTGCTCGGTCCACCTGCTGGGCACCAAGGTTTTGCCCCACCACCGTTTCAACCCCCCGAGCCAGCCCAAGGGCAGGCAGAACGACCATCGAAGTGACACGCGAGCCGATGCCGTAGGCGGCAACCGCCTCCGCGCCGGCGATAGCGACGAGTGCGGTCAGAATCGTTACACTGAGTGCTTTCGTGCTGACTTCGAGGCTGGCCGGCGCGCCAATCGAAAAGATGCGGCGGATCGTCTCCGGATCGGGAGCGAAATCAGCCACCGAGATCGTGATGCCGACTGATCCGGACAACAGCAGCCAGATACCGATCACCGCACCAGCGCCTCGAGCGAGAATCGTCGCAATCGCTGCGCCTTGGACGCCGAAGCCAGCAAAGCCGGTTGCCGCAAACAGTCGTGTCTCCAGGGACTCCAGGCCGGCCCAGGCGAAGACGACATTATCCTGGAAGCCGAGAATAAAAAACGGATCGACGACCACGTTGAGTCCGACACCGAACGCCATCAGATACAGTGGGGTTCGGGTATCGCCCCACCCTTGCAGGAGTGACTGAAAGACGAAGAAGCTGAAGATAAACGGGATACCGATGAACATCGTTCGAGTGTAGGTAACAGCCATCCCGTACTCGGTTGTGCCAGGAACCGCCCCAACTAGCTGCAGCAGCCACGGTGCGAGCAGATACCCCAGCACGGAAAACAGCAGTGAGACCGCTACCACGAGCGAAATCGTCTGGCCGGCGACGTGTCCCACACGGTCGAGGTTGCCCGCGCCCTTGTGTTGGGCGACCAGGACGGTGCCGGCTATCGAAAACCCCAGCGAGAGGCTGATGACGAGAAACACAATCGCCCACGAAAACGACAGTGCGGCGACCGCCGGCTGGCCAAGCCGACCAACCCAAAACGTGTCGGCGAGATTGTAGCCGACCTGCAGCAGGTTGGTCAGTACGATCGGTAGGGAGAGTATAACAAGGGGCTTGAGCAGCGGGCCGTCGGTAACGTTGACCGACCGATCCCGGCTCGCCGAACTCATTCAGTAACCCCACGTTCGGCACCGAGCAGCCGCCACTTGATATAGTCGGTGAGTTCTGCACGAAGCTGACTGATTGCTGGCTCCGCGTGGTCTTGGTCGGTTGTCGCCTCACGGAGCATCGCACCGTCGATGCTCGCGACGAGTAGTGTTGCTATGCGGTCGGCGTCGGCGGCTTGAAACACGCCCTCCTCGCAGCCGCGTTCGATGATCGTTGTGAATCGGTCCTGGAAGTAGTCGGTGCTCCGGCTGAACTGTGCCCGATATTCGGGATCTGTTGCGGCTTGGGCGCGAAGTTCGATAATCGCCTGCCTGAACTGTTGTTGTTCGGTCGTCGGATCAGCTGGTAGTAGATAATCGAGCAGATTTTGCAGTGCATCTATCGGTTCGTCGTCGGCTTCTGGTGTCGTTGCCTCCAGGTGGTCGAGCACGAACGACAGAAACTCGACCAACAGCTCGTCTTTGCTGTCGTAATGGTGGTACAGCAGCGATTTGCTCTTGGGGAACTGATCGCTAATCCGTTGGATCGTCAGCTCCGCGTAGCCGTGGTCACAGAGCGCTCGATAGGTCGCACCCATAAGCTCCTGGCGGGTGTCTGCTGGCTCGTCGAACAGCTCCCCGAGCGGCATACTAACTGACTGTTCATTCAGCCGGTTAACGGTTCGGCTTTCTCTGTGACTCCAGCGGTAGGCGTCGACTACTAAAAAACGATTGCGGCCCGTCAGTCTTCAGCTTGCGCGATTGGGTTGCCGTCGCCGTCGGTTGGTGCGGGCGAGGCGTCCATCTCGTCCTCGTCGGCGTACGGATACCACGTCAGCTTCGTGTTGTGCATGTATGGGTCCTCGTAGCTGGTCTCTTCGGGCTCGATGAGTTCCTCGAGTTCTTTCTCCTCATGGCGGGCGATGAACTCCCGAAACGTCTCGCCGTCCTGACACAGCTCCTCGAAGCTTGCCAGAAGGTTCTTGATCGTACCAGGAACCTCGTCGACGGGGACGCGCTGGCCGACCCACTCCGCAAAGTGTGGGTTCTCACCGAGCCCACCGCCGAGACCGATATCCAGGGCCTCGACTGGCTCGCCGTTTTTGCGGGTTTTCATCCCGCGCAGCGAAACGTCGGCGATCTGCGGCTGAGCACAGGAGGCCGTACAGCCTGACAGATGGATGTGGAAGTCCTCGACGCCCTCGGGGAGGTCAACGTTTGCTTTGAGCCATCGGGCAAACCGGACCTGGCGGTTTTTGGTTTCGACGATCGAGAGCGAACAGAACTCCGTGCCCGTACAGGCGACCGACCCACGCATGAACGGATGAGGGTCCGGTGAGTAGTGCTCCAGGAGATCCTCCTCAAGCAGCGCGTTGAGATCCTCTTCGGGGACGTCGGTGATCATCACGTTCTGTCGCTGGCTGATCCGAACCTCGCCGGAGCCATATTTCTCGGCGAGTTGAGCGAGTTCGTTCGTGTCGTCGGCACCCATCCGGCCGACGAGGACGTTGAGGCCGACGTAATACTTGCCGTCGCGCTGTTCGTGAACACCGATCAGATCGCCGTGTTCCCCGCCGCCGGCGTTGTAGGTGTACTGCTCGCGGAGGTCGACCCCGGCGGATTCGAGTTCGAACTCGACAAAGTCGTCCTGGAGCGTCTCGCGGAACTTGTCTGGCCCCCACTCGTCCATCAGGAACTTGATCCGGGCGTTGTACCGGTTCTCGCGGTCGCCGTGCTCGCGGAACAGCGCGGAGATGCCTGCCGCGACGTCTGCGGCGTTCTCCGGTCGGACGAACACGTCGATATTTCTGGCGAGTCGGGGTTCGTTTCGGGAGAGACCGCCGCCAACTCTGATGTTGAAGCCGCGGACCTCCTCGCCGTCGACCTCCTTGTAGGCGGGTTCAAACGCCAGATCGTTGATATCGCCCTGGCCGGAGCCGTCGGGCGCGCCGGTGACTGAAACCTTCCATTTACGGGGGAGATTCGAGTGATCCTCGTTGCCCTTGAACCGATCGTTGAGTTCGTGGATGACGGGGAGGGCGTCGACGAACTCCGGGGCCTTGCCGGCCATCGGGTTGCCGACGATGTTTCGCCACGAATCACCACAGGCCTGTTGGGTCGAAAGGCCGTTGGATTCGAGCTTGTCGAAGATTTCGGGGATATCTTCGAGTTTGATCCAGTGAAGCTGAATCGATTGCCGGGTCGTCCAGTCGACGTAGGCATCGCCGAACTCCGGGTTGTCCACGGGGCCGGTGGCGTACTCTTTGGCGATGTCGGCGACAACCTCGGTTTGGCCCGGTTCGAGCACACCGTTTGGCGTCCCGATTCGCATCATGAAGTAGCTCTCTTGACCGTTTCGCTGGTGGTACAGTCCCCACCATTTGAACCGTTCAAACCAGGCGTCCCGTTCGTCGTCCGGAATCGTATCCCACCCCTGCTCGGCAAAGCGGTACAGATGCTCACGGATCTCATTGCCGTAGATCTCAGATTTCCATCGTTCAACGTCAGTTGGCATACTCCCACCAACTGTACGGACACGTAAACAGCCCGCTACCGCGTCAACCCTCCCCGGTGGTTGCGTCTACCAGATATTGTTGCCGCTACCGTCTTGCTCGGTTCTCTATTGGCTGCATCACCATCTGCTGGCGGTCGTAGTCGGTGTACTCGCCGTGGCGGATCTGGCCGACCGGTAGCTTGCCAGGGACACCGCTTTCGCCACAGGCGATACACTGTCCGTAGGTAGTGACGGCGACATCGCGGCCATCCGCACTCACCTCGGTGAACCCTTCAGCGATAAAATCGACGAGCTCGCAGGAACAGAAATCAGGCGCGTTGAGCCGCCACAGTTCACTGACGCTGACCTGGCGCTGGTCGTTCACTGACAGCCACGCACCGTCGTCCAGGATTCGGAGAGCCACACTCATTGTTCGACTGTACGGTTTCTATGGGCCTGTATTCGTCGTCGATCCCAATCACTGACTGCACCGTTGACGGTGTCCGTCGGCAGAAAAGCGTTGCACTCGGGTGGTTTTGGCGTATTTGCTGTGTCAGTGATAGCAGCAACGGTTTCCTGCATCACAGAGCGCGGGCCAGTGTTACGGGTTGAACGAGGGTTAACCGTAGTGGCTGTTTACAACGTATCGATGATCGTAACGTACGAATCAAGACAGCAGCCCGCTGCGGATGTTGAAGCCAACCGATCTACC
>SL_4KL_010_BRINEDRAFT_10000184_pt1 | contig 29918 bp, 31 predicted proteins | sample SodLak_010_BRINE_2_FD_10664 | JGI IMG/M metagenome (IMG submission 10664) | reverse complement strand
GCGGATGACCCCGGTGCCGATGAAGTGGAGGATCAGCATAAGAAATTCAAGACGATTCTAGAGAAATTTGAGGAGGTTCCGCTTGCCCATATGAGTAATACGGGAGCATCTGTCCATTACGATATCGACCGGTTTGATATGATTCGATCCGGCCTTACAATCTGTGGCTATACTGCCGGCAAAAAGCAGGTGGATTGGCTGAAACCGGCACTGACATGGAAATCGAAATTGGTTCAGGTTCGGAAAGTTGCCAAAGGTGATAGCGTCAGTTACGGCGGCAGCTGGACAGCCCCCGAAGATGGATATCTCGGAACCATTCCGGTGGGATATGGCGATGGAGTTCCGCGTTCCATCAGCAATAAGCTGGAGGTGTTAATTGAAGGAAAGCTTTATCCCCAGGTTGGCAATGTTACGATGGATTACATCATGGTGTTTTTAAAAGGGGATAAACTGTCCCCGGAGACGGAAGTTACCCTGATGGGGGGTGATGCATTGGATGCATCAGATTGGGCTGAAAGAGCCGAAACCAACGTTCATGAAATCCTGACCGGTATTTCGAACAGGGTAGTACGTTCCTACACGGATATGTGATACATATCGAACAACCCGCCGGCACTCAAATTTCTCCGGCGGTCATGAATCGTGTCATCAGCAGTTTACATTCTCTTTATTTTCATCCCAGCACATTTGGCCACCGTCTTCGGTTGTGATACTGCCGGCTTCTGTTTCGAGGTCCCACTCTATTACATAGTCTGTAAACTGTTCATTGATGACGTTTTGCCCTTCAATAGTGGCGGTGTTTCCTTCAACAGAATAGAAATAAGTTACAGCGAGATTTTCATCTCCAATTTCTAAATTGAGTTCAAGATCGCTCAATTCGTCATTGTCTATCTGCCAATCAATAAAAGAGTCGTAAAAAGTAGAGGTGCCCTGCTCACCGAAATTGAGGCTGAACTCGCCACCACTTCCGTCAACATTCGTAGCACCGGTAAAAAGCTCCACGTTATCTACATCTTGATTATCAATTACACCACTAACATAGCCGGTCCAGTCTATGGTTGATGTTCCAAGATTTGCACGCATTTCGATATCTAGAGGGGCATCCAAAAGTTCTGCATAGGCATCATAAAACCAGGTGTACCCGCCGTTTTGATTATCGGGATCCAGGTTTTCAATAGGGGAGATCATCTGATCGAGAGTACCGGTAAAGAGCTGAAGCTGTTCATCAAGCATGAGTACGGTAGATCGAGCCGTTTCGTAATTACCGGTTTCTTCGGATGAAGCTTCAAAATGATCTTTATTCTGCGGAGCGGGGAATGCATCCAGGTTCATTTCCACAGTGGAAAAGTTTGGGGCATTTAATTCGTCAGGTATCTCTATCACTTCAAGGCCTAATTCATCCAGGTCGCAAGCGGTGAATAGAAATACAGAGATGAATAGTAGTGAGAGAGTTTTTAGATGATTCATAAATAAATTGATTTGATGAAGATTGGTAAAAACAAAGAAGCCCAAATGTTGTCATTCGGGCTTCTATCTATAAGAACTAATAAATTGTGCAAGTATTATCCGTTAAAGAAAAAGAAGAGAATTCCTGCAATAACAATAAAGTTTATGATACTTAGTGGCAGTAGTCTGCTCCATCCCAGCTTCATTACCTGGTTGAACTTAAACCTTGGAATAGTCCATCGTACCCAGATGAATAGGAATACGAAAAATGCTGTCTTTCCGGTAAATACGGTGATATCTAAAATAGCTTTAGCAGCGGTACCCATTTCCGGCAGCCAATAACCTGCAAAAGGGAGGTGGTAACTTCCGAAAAAGAAGGTTGTCATAAGCATGGAGTTAATCACTACGTGCATATACTCAGCGAGGAAGAACATTCCGAACTTCATTGAGCTGTATTCGGTGTGAAATCCACCAACAAGTTCCTGTTCAGCTTCAACGAGGTCGAACGGAGTTCGATTACTTTCTGCAAATGCTGCAATAATAAAAATGATTGCTCCAACGGGGTTTAGAAAAACAAACCACCAGTTTTCCTGTGCAACTGCTACATCTACAACGCTTAATGAACCTACAAACAGTACTACAGAAGCTACAGCCATGCCAAGCGGTAGTTCGTAACTGATCATCTGTGCAGCAGCTCTTAATCCACCAAGTAGTGAATATTTACTGTTTGATGCCCAGCCAGCCAGTGTAACTCCATACACTCCAAGAGAGGCCACGGCCAAGAGGTAAAGTACTCCGGCGTTAATGTCAGTTGCATATATTCCTTCGCCAAACGGAATAACCGCTACCGTCATCAATGCTGTTACAACCGGGATGATCGGCGCAATAGTGTGAATTAGCTTATAACTGTTGTGCGGAGTTACATCCTCTTTCAGGATAAGTTTAAGAACGTCTGCAATGGGCTGTAAAAGTCCAAATGGCCCTACCCGGTTTGGTCCTACCCGATTTTGAATGCGTCCGGCTATTCGGCGTTCTGCATATACAGCTACTGCTGCTGAATTGAGCAGCATGAAAAGAGCGGTACCAAGAATGATGTAAGAGGTGATGGTAATTTCAGTCATCCCAAAAGTTATGATTTAACAGTTTTATCAGAAGTTTCTTCGAGTACTATTCCGGAGTTTGCATCCATTTCGCTGTAGCTGACACCCTTAAATGCAGGTACTTTTTCGGAAATTTCATTCATGACGTCTCTGCCGGTGTCATAAGAGAGATCAAGGCCAAGCCGGTCTGCAAGCTGACTGGTAAAGTTCCAGAAGGGCATGCAGTCTACTTTGTTGTCTTCGGTTACCCAGTTGTCGAAACTTGTACCGTATCGATCAAGGCGGCCTTCAGACATCTCGATGTCGAGACGTCGATTGGTATATTTTGTCTCTTTTGCCGCTACTGTTCGTTGTGCACGATTGTCAACATTTACGTAACTCGCAGCATGCTCGGCAGCGGTTGTAATTGGAATAACCAGATCGGCAACTTTAGATGTTTCGGAATGATTTGTGGCGAAAACTGACGTAAATGGCGTTTCGATATCTTTAGCTGAAACTACATTTCGATCCACAAGTTGATCATTCAGCAGAACAACCATCTTAGCACCTGTAATTTCTTTTTTCAGTTCTGCAGCAGATAGTTCATCAAGCCCGAGTGCGCGGCATCCATTTGTGTTAGGTGCCTGATCGTCAGTGAGCAGAAATCCATCTCCGTACCCTTCTTCAATATGTGGGGTGAAGACCGGGTTTTTAGCTCCCAAAAGGTTGGCTACGCTCATCAAAACGTAATTCTCTTCGACCGATGCATGAGGACTGCCAACAAATAGAACCTCTTTACCGTCGTGCTCCTCAATTTTCTCGGCCAGTGTCAGGAGAGCGTTATTCCAGGATGATTTCACCTGTTCGCCATCCAGATTTTGAGCCGGTTTGGAAACCCTGTTTTCATTGAAAACTCTGTAGGCTTCGCGCCCTTCATCCGGCATCCAGTGGTCATTCACATCTTCGTTAAAACGAGGTGTGATACGCAGCACCAGGTTATCACGAGTCCAGAGATCTATATTTGTCCCTTTACCGTTCGTAATATCAATACTTGGGGTTTGATTCATCTCCCAAACACGGGCTTTAAATCTAAAATCAGCCGATGTAAGCGCGCCAACAGGACAGATGTCTACCGTGTTAAGCGAGTAGTTGTCGTCAAATTCTGTTCCGGGTGCGGTAGTAGGATAGTTCTTATCACCTCGCGAAACTATAGTCAGTTGATGAGTTTCACTGATCTCATCCGTAAATCGGACACATCGTGTACAGTTAATGCATCGCTCGGCGTCCAAAATTACACGTGGGCCTAATTGAACACGCTTAGGTTTGTGAACTTTTTTAACCTCAAAACGGCTTCCTTCAGGTCCGTATTTGTAGGTTTGAATTTGTAGCGGGCACTCACCTGCCTGATCGCAAATAGGGCAGTCCAGCGGGTGATTAGCCAGAATAAATTCAAGAGTATCTTTTTGTGCACGTTCCACCAGCTCATCCGTCTCCTGGGTATGAACAACCATACCGTCGGCAACTTTAATATTACATGACGTCTGGAGTTTAGGAAACCATCGAATTACACGATCGCCATTTTTATCCAGTTCATACTCGCCACTCTCTCTGTCTTTTACAGGCTGGCCAACTTTAACCATACACTGCCGGCAGTTGGCCGGAATAGACATGGAGGGGTGATAGCAGAAAAATGGGACTTCTAGTCCTTGATCAAGGATGAATTGGAGGAGTTGATGATCTCCTTCATACTCATATCGTTTCCCGTCTATAAATACTTCTGGCATTTTTGAATCGGTTATTTGTGAATTATAAATGATGATTTATTCAATCAAAATCATCGGTCACTTCATTTTTTGTAATGTTTTCCTGGCTGAGATAAATATCGCCGTTAATTCTATATTCTGAAATCTCAACGGCTCAATCAACAACCTCAGGCAATAGCGTGAACGGACTTTTTACATCGCGCTTCAAACTCATCCCGAAACCGGGTAATTGTATGTCGTACCGGCCAGGCTGCTGCGTCGGCAAGGGCACAAATTGTGCGTCCTTCCATCTGAGTGGTGATATCGAGCAGCAGATCTAAATCTTTAATTTCTCCATCGCCGTTTTTAATACGGAGCAGAATCTTCTCGAGCCATCCTGTACCGTCGCGGCAAGGGGTGCATTGCCCGCATGATTCGTGATGGTAGAAGTGAGAAATTCTCCACAGCATATCTACCATATCGGTATCCTCGTCCATCACCACCATTCCGGCAGTACCGAGCATGGTTCCCACTTCACGAAGTGAGTCACTGTCCATGGTAATTCCATCAAGCTGATCGGCCCGAACAATAGGAGTGGAAGAACCACCGGGAATGACGGCTTTAAGTTCTTTCCCATTTCTCATTCCCCCGGCTACTTCATTAATAAGCGTAAGTACGGGTATCCCTGTTGGGAGTTCATAAACACCGGGTCGATTAACATGACCGGAGATTCCGTACAGTATCGGTCCGGGGTGATTTTCTGCCCCAATACTGCTAAACCAATCGGCTCCACGATTAATCACATTAGGCACATGGGCCAAAGTTTCAATATTGTTGATAGTTGTGGGGCGTCCCCAAAGTCCCTTTTGTGCGGGGAAAGGGGGTTTTACGCGTGGGTAACCACGCTTTCCTTCAAGTGATTCGAGCATGGATGTCTCTTCACCGCAAATGTAGGCTCCGGCACCGGAGTGTACGTAAAAATCTACGCTGTAATCGCTCCCCATAATATTTTCGCCTATAAAACCTTTATCGTAGGCATCTTGTACCGCTTTCTCCATCATGTCGATGTAGACTTTATATTCTCCACGGATATAAACGTAGATAGCGGTAACTTCCATGGCGTAGGCTGCAATCAACGCACCCTCAATAAACAGGTGAGGGTTGTACTCAAATATTTTTCGGTCTTTAAATGTGCCCGGCTCAGATTCATCACCATTGCAGGCAAGGTAGCGGGGGCCGCCATCAGACGGGGGCATAAATGACCATTTAAGTCCGGCATTAAATCCGGCTCCTCCTCGTCCGCGAATATTAGCGGCTTTTACTTCATCAACTACACTTTTCGGCCCTTCCCATTTTTTCTTGTCGGTAAGTATCTCCTTAAATGCAGAATAACCGCCATTTTCTTCGTAAACATCGATCTTTTCCAAGCCGTCGATGTCGGGGATAAGTACACGCTCGTAATTTTTCCAGTCTGCTGAGCTCATAATTTCTTATTTAACTTTTCTCAATGGCATTCCAATTTGATCGTATTCAGGCTCTTTACCCGCTTTCAGTGTTTCGATCAAATCATCAACTTTTTCAGGTGTCAGGTTATTCACATATTGATCGTTGGTAACCTGGAGCATGGGAGCGTAGCCGCAAGCACCGAGACATTCAACTTCCTGGATGGAGAACTTCCCATCTTCTGTTGTTTCTCCGGCTTTAATGCCGAGTTTGTTTTCAAGGTGTTCAAGAATGTCGTATCCACCGCAAAGCTGACAACTCAGGCATGTGCAGACATCCAATACGTGCTCGCCCTTTTTCTCTTTATAATACTGAGTATAAAAAGATGCTACACCGTGTACGTGAGCTTGCGGCAGTCCGAGTGTATCTGCAACAAGCTTCTGCACATCAGGCTCAACATGGCCAAATCGGTTTTGAGCTACCCACAATACCGGCAGGGTTGCTGCCTTAACCTCAGGATACTTCGCCTTAATCTTTTCTATTTCTTGTAAATCTTCTTCTGTGAATTCGTAAGCCATAATATTATTTATCTGCTTCTCCCATTACAGGATCAACTCCTCCAATAATTACAACGGTATCAGCCACCATCTCACCGTCGAGTATATTTTCAAGTACTTGTAAATTGGCAAATGATGGAGCATTTACCTTCAATCTCCAGGGGTGGCCGGTTCCATCACTTTGGATAAAGTATCCAAGTTCACCTTTTGGAGATTCAACAGCGTGATACGCCTCCGCACCTTCAGGTGGGCAAATTCCGGTGTCTGTCATCATAAAGTCGTGAATCATACCCTCCATAGAGTAGTAAACCTCATCTTTGGATGGGTACGCCTGTTTGGCGTTATCGGTTCGCACGGGGCCTTTTGGAAGTTTTTCGAGGCACTGTTCGATAATTCGAATGCTTTCGCTCATCTCTTCCATTCGCACAAAATATCTTGCAAGGTTGTCACCTTCGAGTCGGGTAGGTACTTCAAAATCAACCTGATCGTAGCGTGCATAAGGTGCAAATTTTCTGATATCGTATGCATATCCGGTTGCGCGAAGCACCGGGCCGGTTGCACCTATATCAATAGCATCTTCGGTCTTTAACACTCCAACTGCTTCATTTCTGTCGAAGAAGAGACGGTTTCTGTCTAGCAGACCGTGATAATCTTTGAGCTCCTTCGGGAATGCTTCGGTAAACTCCTTAATGATTCCCATCGCTTCGTCGGTAATATCATTAGCAACACCACCAACTCTTGCGTGTGATACCGTGAATCGGTGACCGGCAAGGCGGTCCATGATATCGTAAATTTTCTCTCGCTCCTTAAAAGTCCATATAAAGAAGGACACAGCACCAGCGTCCATCACCATAGTTCCGAGCCACAACAGGTGAGATGAAATTCTTGCGAGCTCACAACCAATCATTCGGATGTAGTGTGCACGTTCCGGTACTTCAACGCCGGCGATTTTTTCAACTGCTGTACAGAGCGCTACATTATTACTGTAAGGGGAGAGGTAATCCATGCGATCCGTATAGGGCATGAACTCCTGGTATGTTTTATTTTCTGCAATTTTTTCTACCCCTCGGTGAAGATAGCCGATATCAAGCTTTACCTTTTCGATGGTCTCGCCATCGAGTTGTAAAACAAGCCGGAGCACACCGTGTGTGGCAGGGTGCTGTGGCCCCATGTTCAGGACCATTTTTGCTGTAAGCGGATCACCATCATCCATCTCTTCGATGGTGGTATGTTTGTCTTCAAGGCTTTGGTAGAGAGCTTTTTGGTGCTCTTTAAAAAAAGTAGATTGAACCTTGGATTGGATATCAGATAATTTCATTTATCAACCTCTTAGTCAGTATCTGGTGTTGTATTTGGGAGTTCGATGGATCCGGGAATTCCAAGGAGGGGAAATTCTTTTCGAAGAGGGAAGTAATCGAAATCTTCGGGTAGGAATATTCGTCTGAAATCGGGATGATTTCTGAATTTTATACCAAACATGTCGTAGACCTCTCGCTCATTCCAGTTGGCGCCTTTCCAAATGTCGGCTACACTATCGAGCTCAGGACTTTCCTCCTCACACCAAACTTTTAGAAAAAACCGTGCTTCATCTTTAAGTGATAGAAGGTTGTAAATAACCTCAAAGCGATCTTCCGAAGTGTATCGGTCGGTACCGATAATATCGCTCAGATAAACGTAGTGGAGCTCATTTTTAAGATATGAGCAGATTTCGTGTAAAGCATCTGCTTCAATACGAATAAAGGTATCGCCAGAAGATTGATATACATCAACAAGTTCATCCGAAAATTTTTCGGACAGGGAGTCGACTACTTTTTGTAGTGGTTCAGATAATTCTAAGCTCATAATTACGAATCAAGCATTACTGAATGTTCAGTTTTAATCTTGTCCTGAATTTTCATCAGTGCATGCAGCACGGCATCAGGACGGGGAGGGCATCCGGAGATATAAGTATCTACCGGCAGGAAGTTATCAACTCCTTGTACTACTCCATAGCATCTGTGCATTCCTCCTGTGGATGCGCAAGCGCCCATGGCGATACACCATTTTGGATCGGGCATCTGATCCCAGATTCTACGAATTGCGTGAGACATCTTATATGTACACCAGCCTGCCACGATCATCACATCGCTTTGGCGGGGTGAAAATCTCATTACCTCGGAGCCAAAACGAGCAGCATCATATTTAGGTCCTGCAAAAGCCATCATTTCAATGGCGCAGCAGGCCAATCCCATCGGCATAGGCCAGGCGGCATTCGCCCGTGCCCAGTTCGTGAGTGAGTCAACCCGGGTTGTTAAATATCCTTCACCAAGTGCGCTTTCTAAACCCATATCTAATTCTTAGTTGCTTCAAATTTTATGTTTTTCATGTCCCAGTCGAGCGTTCCCTTTTTGAGAGTATAAATCAAACCAATAAAGAGGATTACAATAAATACGACCATCGCAAAGAACGTTCCCACTCCATGCTGCATAAATGCCACAGCCCATGGATAGATGAAAACGACCTCGAGGTCAAACACGATAAATTCCATGGCAACCAGGTAGAAAGCAATGGAGTAACGGTCGCGGGCTTGCCCCACGGGATCCATTCCACTTTCATAAGGGTTTAATTTGGTTTTATTGGGCCGGAATGGGCCTACAATTCGAGACAAGGACATTAAAATAATTGCCAGCACAAGTGCTACACCTAACAGCACAATAATTGGCATGTATTGTTCAAGCATGAATTTCTGTCATTTATTTACAGGCAAATTACCGTCGGACGGACGGAAAGTCAACGTTTATAAGGTTCCAAATATAGGAGGTTTTGTAGCCAATTTGGAACGTTTTTTTAAATTAATCACGATCTTTCTCGGGGAGATGAAAATATTGGGTGAAAAACCGATAATAGTTAGAGTTTTCGGCGAATAAGTTCGATAGCCTGCCGGTATGATTCTTCCTCAAGCTTAGAAAATGATGTGATAATAGATTGATAGAGACCGTGAATTTGAGCGCTCGAAAGGTTCGCAAATCGATCGATGGAATTTATGGACGTTAAACGGTCGAACTCATCACCTAAAATTTCACGGAAAATTGGTTTTAGTTCTTCAATTTCTGAGAGTCTGTAGAGAAGTTCCTCGATTGCGTAATTCTTTTCTTTGGAGGTGAAAACCGAGTAGGTGTTGCACCATCGGGTAAGCTCTTTTGCAAGGTTGGATTTTTCACTCAGGGATTGTGTGTTCCAAATCGATTCGAAACGTGATTTGAAACGATCAAACTCGCTGCTGTTTTTGCTTATTTGTTGAGCGAAGTAGTGAGCCGGCTGACCGGCCCATTGAGAGGGATCACTAAAAAGAGTGTCAGGGTTCATCAGGTGGTAGGCGGCGGCCGGCAGGGTGTCACCGCAGTTTGATGTTACCTGTACCAGTAATTCCTCCGACGTTTGGCCGGGAGTGTTATCGCTCGAACATGCGTATAGAAACAGCGGCCCAATGCTGATGATTAACCACAGATATTTACCAGCCGATTCTGCCACGACGCTCATCCTGTTCCTGATCTGCCGCATCGGGATCTTCGGGCATTACAAATCCCGGTGGGGGTTCAAAACCTTCGTAGCTCCAGGGGGCATCGGGGTCGTCCATTACTTTGTTCATAAATGAGCCGACAATGGGGAGTGCCGTTCGTGCACCCTGACCAATACTGGTAGGGCTGTTGGTTGGAAATCTAATTCGGCGATCTTCACCACCAACCCACGATCCCATTACCATGTGCGGGGTCATTGCTACAAACCAGTTGTCTGCACTGTTTTGAGATGTACCGGTTTTGCCGGCTATATCCTGATCGATTCCGTAGGTGTTACGCAGCCGAACTCCTGTACCGTGGTATCCATCACCACCGCGAATAACACCTCTCATCATGTCTATCATAATGTAGGCTGTTTCAGGGCTGATTGCCTCCGATGAATATTCGGGGAAATACTCTTGCAGTACATTTCCTTCTTTATCTTCGATTCGTGTGATGGCAATAGGATCGATATGCACACCCTGGTTGGCGAATGTGGTGTAGGCGCTTACCAATTCCAGCAATGAAACCCTTGAAGTTCCCAGTGCAATAGATGGGAAGGCGGGCTCCAAAGACATATCAATGCCGAGATTGGAAGCCATTTCTCGAATTTTTCGCGCGGCAGGTTCCAATTCTCCAAGCTGATTTGTGCCCGGTGCTCCGGCAATTTCGGGCAGGAGCCGAACCGTTACGTTGTTCAGGCTTCGTGCCAATCCTGCACGAAGCTGAATCATTTCCGGCCCTTCCGGCACAACGGGGTCGCGGGGACTCCAGCGATCACCGGAACGATCGATAAAACTGACCGGGTATTTTGAAAATGTGTGATAGGGCATATAGCCGTTATCCACCGCCACAGAGTAGACGAAAGGTTTAAAGGTTGAGCCTGCCTGCCGGCGTGATTGGTAAACATGATCGAACTGTTGCTGCCCGTAATCTTTTCCGCCAATCCATGCTAAAACACTACCGTTATTTGGGTCGATGGCAACAAAGCTTCCTTGAAGTTTTGTGCGAGCTCGTTTTAGTGAATCTACAAAAGCCGTATCCGCTTCAAGGCTGTCAAATACAACCGATTCCTGATTCGTATTATATTTTGCAAAACCGTTATTGTAGCGGTCAGTTTCGCGCACGAAACTCCTAAAAAAGGAGGGGTACTCCTCCCAAAGTCGATCCATGTAGTCTCCGCCGGGGCTCGTCCATTCACGTTCAAACATCGGCTGAAATTCTTCCAGTTTCTCAATAACAGCTCGCTCGGCGTGTCGCTGCAGACGCGAATCAATCGTAGTATAAACGGTTAGGCCATCTGAATATAGATCGTACCCATTCTCTTCGGTCCACTCCTGAACCTGCTGGCGTACATACTCCCCAAAGTATCGACTCTCCCGGCCTGACCTGGACGGAGGTTGATAGTTAAGTTGTACATCTTCTTGCTGTAAATTCTGGTAGATTTCCGGCGTGATAAAATTTCTACTCAACATCTGTCGNAGTACTACATTCCGGCGATTTTTAGATCGTTCAGGAAAAAACCGTGGGTTGTAAGCGTGCGTTGCCTGGAGCATCCCGATTAACATTGCTGCTTCAGATACGGTAATATCACTAGCCGGTTTGCCGTAGTGGGTTTGCGATGCTGATTCAATACCAAATGTGCTGTTTGCAAATTCAACGGTATTCAGATACATCTCAATAATCTCTTTTTTGGTGTAGTTCCGTTCAATTTGTACAGCAGTAATCATCTCCCGCAGTTTTCTCCTGATAGAAACTTCACGACCAATATTGCGATACAGGTTTCGAGCAAGCTGCTGGCTAATGGTTGATCCACCCTGAAAGCGTCCCTGAATCCAGTAGTAGGGAAGGCCAATTAAGCGCTCTACATCAATGCCCCAGTGCGTATAAAACCGGTGATCTTCAACGGCGATTAACGCATTAATAATATTCGGGGACATTTCGTCGATTGATACATTGGTGCGGTTTTCTATATAGTATCGATCAAGCACAACACCATCGCGGCTTTTCACCACGGATGCGATAGCCGTTTGGGGATTTTCAAGCTCCTCGATAGACGGGAGGCCCTGGAACAAGTAAATTACATACCCGGTGGCAAGGCCGGTTATTCCTAAAAGAATGGCAAGCCCAATGGCCAGGAATTTCTTTCGGCCTGATGATTTTTTCTTTTTTGAAGAGTTTTTTTGCTTCTTCCTTTTGGCAATAATCTCTTTTCGATATTCCGGATCGTTAAAATAGCGATCCATATCTACATTATTGTTGTTATCGCTCATTCTATAAAATCAGTTGCTTAATTCTTTTTTGTGGTAAATGGTTGAAATCTGAGCTCACTGCTATCCCACCTAACGAGCTTAATCTCGGAATTGGTATACAAAGCTACGGTTCGATGCTGAAAAAAGGTACCCAGATTTATATAGGTTCCAAAGGAAAAGGTTTCTTGCCTGGGAATATGGTCGTGACCCGAAATAACCGCGTTGTAATCACTGTTTTTCAAAAACTTTTCCGACCACCTGTTTAGCGGAGCAGGATCGATGGTGGAATTTTTTCGGCTATAGTCCGAAAACCACTTCATCAAACGAAGCCCTGTTTTTGCGGGCAAAACGGTTTGATAGATTTTTATAAATAATTTATTGCGCAATATTCTATGTAGCAGTGGCCGCTGCAGGCCGAATGATTTGTCTGATAATCCATCACCGTGGTGCAAAAAAAGTTGGTTCCCACGTTCATCAAGCCGATGAAAGTCTTTTTTTACATTAAAACCAAGTGATTTAAAGTAACCATAGGTCCAGTTATCGTGATTTCCCGTGATGTATGTGATGGGAGTAATTTCGCGATTATAAATCGTTAATTCGTGNAGAACTTGCTTACCAATTTGCGGCCTCCTGTTGGGATANTCCATCCAGTAGTCGAAAAGNTCGCCTAAAATGTGGATTTGGTAGCCGTTGGTTTTGCAGAANNGGATCAGCTTGCAGAGATCNTNNTCAATTTTCTCTTCTTCTCGGTCGGGAAATGCCCCCAAGTGCACATCGGATATAAATAGGTGATGCATTGGGAGGGNAAGTTACTTTTTACGGTTGATGATAAAGTGGATTAGCGCTTCAAAATCTTCNTANCCTTTTTTAATGGGAAGAGATTTGAGTTGTTTTAATGCATCTTCCGCATAGCTGTTCATCGCTTTTTCNGATTCGACAAGCCCGTCGTATTTATGAACAAAATCAACAATTTTGTTGACGTCCTTATTGCGTTTTTTGCGCTTTTTCATCAACCGCCGAATACGGAGTTTTTCGAGTGTACCTGCTTTTTCGAGCGCTTTAATTAATGGGAGGGTAACTTTTCGTTCCTGTATGTCATTCCGCTTCGGTTTGCCAATATCATCAAGGCCATAATCAAAAAGGTCGTCTTTAATCTGAAAGGCTATACCGATATTCATGCCGATGTCTCTCATTGCCCGGATAACGTCGGGATCATCTGATGTGGCCGTAGCGCCACACTCGCAACAAGCGGCAATTAAGCTGGCGGTTTTTTCTGAGATAATCTGGAAGTATCTCTCTTCGGTCATGTTAAAGAGTTTGGCCGTTTTCAGTTGCCGTAACTCTCCTTCACTCATCAATTTTACCGCATTGGATAATATCTGCAGCTGGTCGTACTCCTTATGATCTAGGGCGATTAAGAGACCTTTTGATAGCAGAAAGTCACCTAGCAGCACACCGGCTTTGTTTTTCCAGAGTTTGTTGATGCTCAAAAATCCCCGCCTGATATCGGCCTCATCTACAACATCATCATGGATAAGTGTTGCGGTATGCAGCAGCTCAATCATGGTTGCGGCGATGTAGCTTTTCTTATCAACATCACCAAACATTCGGGCGCTCATGAACACAAGGGTGGGGCGTATCTCTTTCCCTTTTTGGCGGAGCAGATAGTGTACGATCTGATTTAGAAGAAATACATCCGTATCAATCTCTTTTTTGAAAAATGTTCGAAACGTAGAGATATGATCTTTTACAGGTTCAGTTATTTCTTCGAGTGATCGCTCTGAAATAGGCGTGGAAAATTTATTTTTTATTGCCGGTTCGGCCATATCTAAAATTTGGTAACGATAATTTTATCTATAATAGGGATAATGCGGATTAAAAAGTTGCGCAAAGTTCTGCGTGTACTTAGTTTGTCTGCTTATCAAAATTTCGAATTACAAAATATCACAAATCCATTGAAAACAATAGGTATTCTTACCAGTGGCGGAGATTCTCCGGGAATGAATGCAGCAATTCGTGCGGTAGTTCGTACAGCCAGTGCTGTAGGTTTTAAAGTTATTGCGTTTCGCCACGGTTATAAAGGGTTGATTGCAGGTGACTCAACACCGCTTGGAAGTTCAGACGTATCTAATATTATACAGCGAGGCGGTACGATTTTAAAATCCGCCAGATGCGAAGAGTTCAGAACACCTGAGGGTAGAGAAAAAGCAGCTCAAGTTCTTGAGGATAAGGGGATTGAAGCCCTTATCGTAATTGGTGGAGATGGAACCTTTCAAGGCGCCTCGCTTATCGGAAAAGAGCACGATATATCGGTAGTTGGAATTCCTGCTACGATTGATAATGATCTCGTTGGCTCTGATGAAACCATTGGATATGACACAGCTCTCAATACCGCAATGGATGCGATTGATAATATAAGGGATACCGCAGATGCGCACGACAGACTCTTTTTAGTAGAGGTGATGGGGCGTGATGCAGGCTTTATTGCTCTCGAAACAGGAATTGCGGGTGGTGCAGAGCTGATTTTACTGCCCGAATCGCTTACCAATGTTAAAGAGGTGAAGAACTCTTTGAATGATGTATTATATGATAAACGAAGAAGTAGTTTGGTAGTGGTTGCCGAAGGTGATGAAACCGGCGGTGCTCTTAAACTCTCTGAAAAACTACGGGCTGATTTCTCAAAATATGAGATGAGGGTTTGTATACTCGGGCACGTTCAGCGTGGCGGAAGGCCATCGGCACGTGATCGTGTATTGGCGAGCCGATTGGGTGAAGCGGCAATTCGGGCTTTAAAAGATGGCCACAGCCAGGTTATGGTTGGGATTGTTAATAATTCCATGAAGATTACCCCCTTAAAGATGACATTTGGCAAAAAGAAAGATATTAATTTCGAACTNGTTGAATTAGCAAAAACTCTGCGATAAAAAATTATGATCAATGTTGATGTAGATGGAGCACGAAAATTTATTACTGATGAAGAGTTTAATATTGGTAAAGAGAAGGCCAAAGAGGGTTTAAAAAGTGTTAAAGAGGGTACGGGCAAAGGAAGCGAGTGGTTGGGATGGCGACGCATTTTAAAGTCGCCCAATGATGCCGAGCTGGATCGTATTGAGCAACATGCTCAGAAAATCCGTGAAGATGCAGACCTTTTTATTGTATGTGGAATTGGGGGGTCGTACCAGGGGGCAAAAGCAATTATTGAAGCGTTGAAAAAGCCGTTCAGTAATGGAGGTCCGGAAATAATTTTTGCCGGACATCAAATGAGCGGCAACTATCTCGAGCAGCTGATGAAGTATGTGAAGCGGCCAAAAGAAGATGGATCGCAAAAGAGTGTCTATCTGAATGTAATATCAAAATCGGGTACTACTCTCGAAACGGCTATTGCGTTTCGAATTTTACGCAGCTGGATGCACGATGCATACGGTGAGGAAGCGAAAGATCGAATTACAGCTACGACCGGCCCAACCGGTGGTGTATTGAATAAGATTATTGAAGAAGAGGGGTATCATAAATATGAAATCCCGGAAGATATTGGCGGTCGCTTTTCTGTTCTAACCCCTGTTGGGCTATTTCCTGTTGCCGTGGCGGGAATTGATGTACAGACGCTGTTTTATGGTGCTGTGGCGGAATATGAAAATATCGAAAAATCGCCCGAATCACTTTTCGACTATGCAGCGGTTCGATTTAAATTGCATAAAAATGAGTATGCATTAGATGTTATTGGATCTTTTGAACCGGAACTGACATCCTTTTGCGGATGGACCCAGCAGCTGCTGGGCGAAAGCGAAGGAAAAGAGGGAAAGGGGCTCTTTCCTGCAACTGCTGCATACTCAACAGATCTGCACAGTATAGGTCAGATGATACAGCAGGGGCGGCGTAACATGATGGAGACGTTGCTAACCGTTGAAAAACCATTTTCATCACAAAAACTTCCCGAAGCACACAACGATGTTGACCAACTCGGCTACTTAACCGGTAAATCAATTCATGAAATCAACCAAAGTGCACTTGAAGGAACTTGCCAGGCTCATATAGAAGGTGGCGTGCCGGTAGTGCGAATTGGAGTTGAAAAACTAAATGAGCAGCAGATTGGCGGCCTTATCTATTTTTATGAGATATTCACCGCCGTATATGTTTATATGCTGGATGTTAATCCATTTAATCAGCCCGGTGTAGAGAATTACAAGAAGGCGATGTATCGACTGTTGGGGAAGTAATATGGAAAACGAACGCACACGAGATCACAAATATATAGCTGTGGCCGGTAATATCGGTGCCGGTAAATCGTCACTGACAACTCTGTTAGCTGATAATTTCAATTGGGAAGCGTTTTACGAATCTGTAGATGACAACCCATATTTGTCTGATTTTTATGAAGATATGCGGAGATGGAGTTTTAATCTGCAAATCTATTTTCTTTCAAGCAGGTTTCGTCATCAAAAGCAGATGCTAGGGTCCGGGAAGAGTTTGATTCAGGATCGAACCATCTACGAAGATGTAGAGATTTTTGCGAAGAATCTGCACGATATGAATCTGATGAGTGACCGTGATTTTGAAAATTACAGCGCACTCTTTCATGAGATGAACTCCTATCTGCGCCCGCCGGATTTGTTAATTTACTTACGCGCCCAGGTTCCTACTCTCGTACAGCAGATACAGCAGCGGGGAAGGAATTATGAGAACACCATTCGAATTGATTATTTAGAGCGGCTGAACAAACTTTACGAAGATTGGATTGATCGATACGAGCACGAAAAACTGATTATTGATACCGATAACCTCGATTTTGTTAATAATAAAGAGGACTTCGGAAAGGTTCTTGAATTAGTTGAACAACGACTATTCGGTCTTTTTAACTAAATTGCTTTACAAAACTAAAGTTCCTATTTTTAGTGGCTATTGTGGATTTGAAAAAGTTAAATTTTAAAATACAGGAATTACCCGAAGGGGAGAGCCAAAAAACGGTTCATCTACCCGAGGATTATTTCGATCTGGGTGAAGGCAAAAAATTGCTTGGTGCCGAAATCCATGTCAACTTTTTGAGGGCAGATCACTTTATTAAGTGTTCTTTTACAGTCGATGCAAATTTAGAGTTAATTTGCGATCGCAGCCTCGATCCATTTGAAATAGATACAGGCGGTTCGTTTGATATACTTTTTGAACCGGACGATGTAGAAGAAATTGAAACAGAAGAAAGTGCAGTTCGGCAAATACCGGCCGATACATTAATTATTGATATTGATAAAGAGGTGCGCGACACCATTTTATTGAAGGTTCCCAGAAGAAAAATTCATCCGAAGTATGTGGATGAGGATGGAAACCTTACGGAGTTTGAAACGAAGAAGTTTGGCGATATTAAAACGGACGACTCCGAATCCATTGATCCCAGATGGGAAAAGCTGAAAAAACTTAAACAAAACGATTAAAAATAGATTTAGATGGCACATCCAAAACGAAGAACATCAAAAGCTCGCAGAAATAAGCGACGAGCCCACCATCAATTAAAAAATGTAACTCTCGCTGAGTGTTCAAATTGTGGTGCAATGCACCGGTATCACCATGTCTGCATGGAGTGTGGCCACTACAGAGGCCGACAGGTACTGAATATTTCCCAATAACTTAATTACATCTTATGGTAATTGCTGTTGATGCAGTTGGTGGTGACCTATTTCCTGAAAACCCTGTAGCCGGGGGAATTTTAGCATTGCAGGAAAAAAAAGATCTGAAAATCCTGTTTGCAGGACCTGAAGGTCTTATTCGTGAGGAGTTAAAAAAGCATAATTACGATGAGGATCGTGTTCTGCTTATTGATGCACCTGAAATTGTTACAATGGAAGATGCGTCTTCAACTCCATTAAAATCGAAGAAAAACTCATCTATCTCCATAGGTTTAAAAGCTCATAAATCTGGTGATGCGTCTGCATTTATTAGTGCCGGAAATACCGGCGCGCTATTGGCTGCATCCACCCTGATATTGGGAAAGCTGGATGGAGTTATTCGACCAACTATTGCAGCAATATTTCCAACGATTAAAGGCCCCGGCCTACTAGTAGATGCGGGAGCAAATCTTGAGTTAAAACCTGAAATGTATTTTCAGTTTGCCAAGATGGGTACAATCTATGCAGAAGAAATTATGGGGTTGAAAAGTCCGAAGGTAGGATTGTTAAATATCGGGGAAGAGTCCGAAAAAGGTTGTGAAATACACAAGGAAGCCTATCAAGTATTATCAAAATTGGATAATTTTTACGGAAATCTTGAAGGCAAAGGTGTTATGACCGGTAAAGCTGATATTTTTCTCACCGATGGCTTCACCGGAAATATAATGCTGAAATTTGGGGAGTCTATCCCTGAAACCCTCAAACAGCTGATTGAAAACACAGCTCGTGAGATGAAAATAAGCGACGATCAAAAAAAGCTGGTCTTCCAAATACTTGCCAAAACGATGGAGCAGTTTGACTATCAACAGTTTGGCGGTGTGCCATTTATGGGGGTTGATGGAGTAAGTCTTGTTGGGCATGGAGGTAGTTCTCCTCTCGCAATAAAGAATATGATTCTCAATGCTTCGCAATGTGTGGAGCACGATTTGAATGACAAAATAGTTAGTTCTCTCAATTCATAATTAATTTTTGATGACGCAAATACGTGCAAAAATAACCGGTACAGGGAAGTTTTTACCGGATCACGTGATGACAAATCACGACCTGGAAAAGCTGGTTGATACAAATGATGAATGGATTCAAACCCGAACAGGGATTGTTGAAAGACGCATCCTTAAAGATCCCGATAAGGGAACATCACACTTAGCCACAGAAGCTGCCAAAAAGGCTCTCGAAGATGCCGATGTTGACGCCGCCGATATAGATGCTATTATAGTAGCTACAGTAACTCCTGATTACTTTTTCCCTGCAACTGCATGTTTGGTACAAAAAAGAATTGGAGCTAAAAAAGCTTTTGCTTTCGATCTATCGGCTGCATGTTCAGGGTTTTTATACGCTCTCACTACGGGTGGGAATATGATTGAGTCGGGCCGTGCTAAAAAGGTATTGGTTATAGGTGCTGATAAAATGAGCTCTATTTTAAATTATGAAGATCGAACCACCTGCATCCTGTTTGGTGATGGTGGTGGAGCTGTAGTTCTTGAGGCGACAGAAGAGGAAGCAGGGATTATCGACTATGTACACTATACAGAAGGAGATGAAGATTGTGCACTCTATATGCCGGGCGGAGGAAGTAAGCATCCGGCCACAGCAGAAACCGTAGCACAAGGATTACACTATTTAAGGCAGGATGGCCGGGCAATCTTTAAAAAAGCAATCCACGGAATGGCAGACGTCTCTCTTGAAATTATGGAGAGAAATGATCTTACTTCTGATGATGTGGCGTGGTTAGTTCCACACCAGGCAAACCTGCGAATTATTGATGCAACAGCTAACAGAATGGGGGTCAGTAAGGATAAAGTGATGATTAATATAAGTCATTATGGAAACACGACATCCGGAACTATCCCACTCTGTTTAGACGACTGGAAAGATCAGTTAAATAAAGGTGATAATTTGGTACTCTCTGCGTTTGGCGGTGGCTTAACGTGGGGCTCCATCTACTTAAAATGGGCAATTTAATGAAAGCAATTTTATTTCCCGGTCAAGGGTCACAAACGGTTGGAATGGCGAAAAACCATTTCGAATCAAATGAGACCGTAAAAAAGAGATTTGAAGAAGCAAATGAACTGCTTGGATACTCCATCACAGAAATTATGTTTGATGGTCCGGCAGATAAACTGAAGCAGACAAAGTATACGCAGCCGGCAATATTTCTACATTCAGTGGCTCTATTCGAAAGCTTAGATATCACCCCTGATGTAGTAGCCGGACACAGCTTAGGCGAATTTTCAGCTTTAGCTTCTGTAGGAGCAATTCCATTTTCAGAGGCTATACAATTGGTATCACTCCGTGGGGAATTGATGCAGAAGGCAGGGGAGAGTAACCCCGGAACAATGGCCGCTGTAATTGGTATGGATGATGAAGTGGTAGATGAAATTTGTAAGAAGGCCACAGAAATCGTTGGAAAGCCGGTAGTGGCTGCAAACTACAACTGCCCCGGACAACTTGTTATATCAGGTGATGTGGACGCAGTAGATAAAGCAATTGAGCTTGCAAAAGAGGAAGGATGCAGGTTGGCGAAGAAGTTACCGGTAAGTGGTGCCTTTCATTCCCCATTAATGCAGCCGGCGCTTGAGGGATTAAAGAGCAAGCTTGATAACATTGATTTTGAAACCCCGATTTGTCCTATATATTCAAACGTTACGGCCGATCCGACAACAGATCCGGCTACGATAAAGCAGAATTTGGTCGACCAACTAATTAGCCCGGTACGGTGGACTCAAACGCTTGAAAATATGTCATCAAACGGGATTGAAGAGTTTGTTGAAGTAGGCCCGGGGAAAGTGTTACAAGGTTTAGTGAAGAGAACAATCAAAACAGCAAATATCTCAGGACACGAATAAATCATTATGGATTTAAAAGGAAAAAATTGTTTGATAACCGGCGGAAGTCGTGGCATTGGCCGCTCAATCGCCGAATATTTTTCAACTCTCGGCGCAAATGTGGCTATTACGTATGCACGCTCTAAAGATGCTGCAGATGAGGTTGTAGAGGTGCTAAAAAAGAATGGTGTGGAGGCAATGAGTCTCCAAGCAGATGCCGTAGATTTTGAGAAAGCAGAAGAGGTGATCAATACCGTTGTTTCAGAATGGGGATCACTTGATGTTGTTGTGAATAATGCCGGTATCACAAAAGATAACTTGATTCTCCGTATGAATGAGGAGCAGTGGGATGCGGTTATTAATACCAACTTAAAGAGTGTATTTAATTACAGTAAAGCGGCTACAAAACCGATGATGAGAGCCAGAGGCGGATCCATTATAAATATTGGATCTGTAGTAGGAATTTCCGGAAATGCCGGCCAAAGCAATTATGCAGCATCTAAAGCCGGAATTATTGGATTTACTAAATCTTTCGCCAAAGAACTTGCCAGCCGAAATATTCGTGCAAATGTAGTGGCTCCCGGCTATATAATGACAGAGATGACAGGAACCCTCGATGAAAAAGTATTAGAGTCTATTAAAGAAGAGACTCCCCTTGGAAGAGCCGGAAACCCTGAAGAGGTGGCAAGCAGTGTAGCATTTTTAGCATCCGATTTAAGCTCATATATTACGGGTGAAACTATCCGGGTTGATGGCGGTATGGCAATGTAGTAGTTTGTGAAGCTTATAGATAAGCGGTAAAACCGTGTGATTTTTCAATGATATGTCGTATTATCAATCGACATAAAAAATTTTAGTTAATTAACCTTAAATAAACACATAACGATATGTCACAAGACGTAGAATCAAAAGTAAAAGCAATCATTATCGACAAACTTGGTGTTGATGAATCAGAAGTAGTAGCAGAAGCGAATTTCACCAACGACCTTGGTGCTGACTCTCTTGATACTGTTGAATTGATTATGGAATTCGAAAAGGAATTCGATCTCAGCATTCCTGATGAAGATGCCGAAAACATTGCTACAGTTGGCGATGCGGTAAAATACCTGCAAGACAAATAATAAGCTGAACACAAATTTATATGACTGGACGTAGAGTAGTAGTAACCGGAATTGGAGCATTAACACCGGTTGGGAAAACAGCTCCTGACTTTTGGAATGGTTTGGTTTCCGGGAAAAGCGGTGTTCGATCTATCGAACATTTCGATACTTCCGATTACCCCACAAAATTTGCCGGACAAATTGAAGATTATGACTCCGGTAACTTTTTTGACCGAAAAGAGGGACGTCGGCTCGATAATGTATCACAATATGCATTAATTACGGCTGACGAAGCGATTGCCGATAGTAATGTTGATCTTGAAAAGATTAACAAGGACAAGGTGGCGGTCATCGTGGGAACCGGTATCGGAGGAATGAAAACATTCTACGACCAGTCTATATCACACAAAGAGCATGGACCGAGAGGGGTAAACCCATTCTTTATTCCTATGCTCATTCCTGATATGCCTGCCGGTCATATTTCAATAAAATATGGTTTCCGCGGGGCAAATTATTGTGCAGTATCTGCCTGCGCTACGGGGTCACAAAATATTGGTTTAGCGTATGATTCCATCCGTTATGGCCAATCTGATATGGCTGTGTGTGGCGGTACTGAGTCTCCTGTATGGGAGATCGGAGTAGCAGGTTTTAGCTCTATGAAAGCTTTGTCACGTAGAAATGACGATCCTGAAGCAGCATCCAGGCCGTTCGATAAAGACCGGGATGGTTTTGTTTTAGGTGAAGGTGCAGCCATGATGTTTCTTGAATCTCTCGATTCTGCACTCGAAAGAGGCGCACGAATTTATGGAGAGGTTGTAGGGTATGGATTTTCGGCTGATGCACATCACATCACGGCTCCGGATCCGGAAGGAAATGGGGTACAGTTAGCACTGAATGGTGCTCTTGATATGGCGGAGATTAAACCCGAAGATATCGACCATATTAATATGCATGGTACGTCTACTCCACTAGGAGATGTGGCGGAAACCAATACTATTAAAAAAGTGTTTGGTGATCATGCATATAATATCAATTTAAATTCAACCAAATCGATGACAGGACATATGCTGGGAGCTGCCGGAGCTGCAGAATCAATAGCAGCACTTCTTGCTACATATCATGGTTTGGTACCACCTACCATCAATCAAGATAACCCTGATCCTGAATGTGATCTCAACTACACTCCGAATGAAGCTGTAGCAAGAGATGTACGTTATTCTATGAATAATGCATTTGGATTTGGAGGGCATAACACCACGCTCATCTTTAAAAAATACGACGAGTAACTATGATTGGGCGGCTTAAGCAGTGGTTGGGAAATAAACCTGACGTTCAGCAGCAAGCCTCTGATCGGTTAACTTATCTTGAATCAGCTCTTGGGTGTAAAATTTCACCCCAAGAAGTTGATATTTTCCATCAAGCATTTCGTCATCGCTCAATAATTGATGATGATAAATATAAGCCCTATCAAACCTACGAACGCCTTGAGTACCTGGGTGATGCAGTTTTAGATCTAATCGTAAGTGAACTGCTCTACGAGAAATATCCTGAAGAGAATGAAGGGTTTCTTACTAAACTCCGGGCTAAGATCGTAAAAGGTGAAACATTGGCCAAGCTGGCTCGGGAAATGAATATTCAAGATGTTCTTGAAGTTGGGGAACGAGTTGAAGCTCAAAAAATCGAATTTTCAAAAAGTGTCCTGGCTGATATCTTTGAAGCTTTTATAGCTGCGATATATCTAACAAAAGGATATCCGTTTACTCAACGCTTTGTAAAAGAAGTACTGAATAAACACATCAATATTGAACAGATCCAAACAAAGGTTGAAAACCATAAAAGTGTTCTGATGGAGTACCTACAGTCAGAAAAATTGCCATTACCTGAATATGAAGTGATCTCTGAAGATGGGCCCGGGCATGACAAGACATTCCATATCGCTGTTATTATTAATGATGAGATTAAAGGTAAAGGCCGCGGAAAGAATAAGAAAGAGGCCGAACAGTTGGCTGCTAAAAAGGCTATTGAAAATATGAATGTTGGTAAAGATCTAAAGTAGCAGATCACAAGAGTTAACCGTTCAGTGATCACAACTTTTTTCAACCATTAAAATCACGCCATGAAACAGTATCTAGACCTGGTAAATAACGTACTCGAAAATGGAGTTTGGAAGCAGAATAGAACAGGTATTAAAACCATTTCTTGTTTTGCAGAAAATTATCGGATTGATCTGTCGAAAGGTTTTCCGCTGCTAACAACTAAGAAGGTTTTTTATAGATCGGTTATTCTTGAGCTACTGTGGTATCTGCGTGGAGAGGATCACATCAGGTGGTTGCGTGATGAAAATGATTGCCACATATGGGATGCATGGGCCGAAGATGATGGATATGTAGGTCCGATTTATCCGGTATTATGGAGGCGATTTCCTTATTTAAAAACTGATGAAGGTAAATCATATCCCGGCAAAAACGGGCAGAAAAACCGTGATTGGAAATATGATGAGTTTGATCAGTTGGGCAGAGCAATTGACCAGTTGAAAAATAACCCAAACAGCCGACGTATTGTGGTAAGTGCTTGGCATCCGGGATTGTTGGAAGAGATGGGATTACCACCATGCCATGTAATGTATATTTTTAACGTACAAAATGGGAAATTGAACTGCCATTTAACACAAAGATCCGGAGATATTGCTCTTGGTATTCCATTTAACCTGGCGTGTTACTCTGCACTTACGATGGCTGTTGCACAGGAAGTTGATTTGGAGCCTGGTGAGTTTGCACATACAATAGTGGACGCGCATATTTACGAAAATCATGTTGAGGGGCTTAAAGAGCAGTTGAAACGTGAGCCACGTGAACTACCTACGTTAACAATTACAGAAAAACCGATCGATCAGCTATCGTATGATGATTTTGAGCTTGCCAATTACAACCCCCATCCCGGAATTAAATTTCCCGTAGCTGTATGAAATTGATATTGATTGCAGCACACGACCCTAACCTTGTTATTGGCAAAGATGGAGAGCTTCCGTGGCACTATAAAGAGGACCTTCAGTTTTTTAAAAAGATGACTATGGGTTCCCCGTTGATAATGGGGAGAATTGTGTTTGAAGAGCTGGGAGAGAAGCCGCTACCCGGACGAAAATGTCTGGTGCTTTCAAGAAGTCGAAACTACGATCATGTAGATACGTTCAACTCAATTCAGGACGCGATACAGTCTGTACAGAATGAAGAGAAGGTGTTTATAATAGGTGGCGGTGAGATTTACAGAAATACAATCGGTCAAGCCGACCAACTTATCATTACAGAAATTAAGGAAAGTTACGAAGGCGATACTTTCTTTCCGGAATACCGGGATGAAATCGGTGAGACATGGAAAGAGAGCAGGCGAGAAAATCACAAAGATTTCTCTTTCGTCATATACGACAGAATCTCCTAAAGAGCATCCTTCAGGTGCACTGTGTATGGTTTAACAACCGGTTTTGTTAGAGCAATAATATGCTTTGTGTCTGCAGCTTTTGAAAACTCTACAGCTCTATCATCTTCCTCCAGAATCCATATACTTTCACTCTCATACTTATACGCTTCGCTGTAGCTTTTATCGAATCCAAAGTAGTATTTAGCAGAGTCATCATCATACGGAAGCCCACTCTTTTTAAGGAGTCGCTTGGTATTTATAACTAATTTATCTTTATCTACCTTTTTGTTTCTGTTTTCGATAAATGTGGTTTTAAATAAGTCTCGATTTAAAAATCGACTAGAGAGGTCAGACAAAATTGGATCTTTTTCAGTAGACCACGCTTTGATGCTGATAAAAATGTCATGGTCATCCAGGGCAAGATAGTTTCTCATCAACTCATTGGATATGGATTTCTTCGCTGAACGCTTCGATTTCAAAAAGTATGAGAGGGGGGAAGATGGTGTTCGTAACTTCTCGCCTTTTTCTATGAGGTATTTAGCTCGCGTAAAGATTTTTTGAATCAACGAATCGGCACTCAGCACAGTTTTGTGAAGATACACTTGCATGTACATCAACCTGCGCGATAGAATATAATTTTCAATCGCATAAATCCCTTTTTTTTCAATAACCACATTCCCATTTATAACCCTCATGGTTTTAAGAATACGATTGATCCCCACACTCCCCTCCGATACACCGGTAAAAAAACTGTCTCTTTTCAGGTAATCCAAGCGATCAATATCGAGCTGCGAAGATATCAACTGATGGAGGAATTTTTTAGGGTGCTGATCAGTGAAAATTTCTATAGCTGTGCTCAGTTCACCATCAAACTCCCGGTTTAAATTATGCATGATTTTCAGGCTCATCATCTCGTGATTGAAATCTTCAATCAATGTATGCTCGAGTGTATGAGAGAGTGGGCCATGGCCAATATCGTGCAGTAGAATGGCAATGAGCGTTCCTCTGACCTCTGCATCGCTGATGGTAGTGTCTTTCTCCTTCAAATTTTTCAGTACCCGCTGAGCCAATTCTAATGCCCCAATCGCGTGTGAAAAACGAGAATGTTCAGCGGCGGGAAAAACCAGGTAGCCAAGCCCAAGCTGACGGATTCTGCGAAGCCTCTGTACATAGGGATGATCAATAAGCTTTAAAATCACACCTTTGGGAACTGTGATGAACCCATGTATTGGGTCGTTAAATATTTTGTACTGCCTGCTTTTATCCATCTGTTTTGGTGTAGATATATTGATCTAAATTAGAAATCTCCGGTAGCTTGGCGGGCTTTTCCTGTTTGAGGTTGAACCAAACTCCTGTTGTTTCTGCCACGGCTTTAACGGTTTGATCTTTTCCACTGAAAATTGCTTGAATGCCGGTAACACTGCTGTTTCCGATCGATTTTATGGATGATCCTATAATGATATCATCACCATAGAGCACCGGTTTCAAAAAATTGAGATCTAAATGAACGAGAACAAAGCTGTGTCCTTCACTCATTGACTTATTAAATTCGGGAATCGCTTGTATAAACCTAATTCTGGCCTCTTCAAAATAGGTGCTGAATACCGCATTGTTTACGTGGTTCAATATATCCAAATCCCGAAAACGCACATTAATGGATGTCTGATGGTGAAAATCGCTCAGTGAATATGTTTTGCTCAAAATGCTCTTCTTTTTATTCGGTTAATCACACAAAATAAGGGAATTCAACCGTAATAGTGAATTTTATCATTCCCGATCTTGTCATGATTAGAGACTATAATTGGTTATCTTTTTGAAAATATATAACTAAGAGACTTTGAAAATCACAGAGATACTTCGACTTCATTCGTCGCTCTGCTCCTCATTGCGCTCAGTATGACGTTAAACGTCACATTGAGCGTAACGAAACGTAGTGGAGTGGAGTCGAAATGTATCGATTAAAGGTCTTTCAAAGCCTCCAACTAAAGAAAATTGAATTTTATGCTCGATAAAAAAAGCTCTGAATTTCTCGAAGAACTTTTAATTACACCAAGTCCTACGGGATACGAATCCGGTGGTCAAAAACTGTGGATGAATTATCTGTCAGAGTTTACGGATAAGGTAGAAGCTGATGCTTACGGATCTTCTGTTGCCAAGTTGACAACAAGTTCTGATGTAATGACCGTAATGTTGGAGGCTCATGCCGATGAAATTGGGATGGTGGTACAGCATATTTCGGATGAGGGATTTATTTATCTGAATAAATTAGGGGGGAGTGATTCCACAATTGCCAGGGCTAAACGGGTATTTATTCATGGTAAAGAGGGGCGTGTTACAGGCGTTGTTGGAAATACAGCCATCCACCTACAAGACAAAAAGAACGGCGGCGGAAAGCAGCCGGAATGGAAAGATATTTTTGTGGATATCGGTGCTGAAAGTAAAGAAGAGGCACTTGAAATGGTTCAGATTGGCGATCCGGTAACCTATACAGATGAGGTTGAGTATTTAAATGATGAAATTATTACGGCTCGTGCGCTGGATAACAGAATTGGAGGTTTTGCAATCGCCCAGGTTATGAAAAGGCTCGCATCAGCCCGAAAAAACCTTAAGGTAAACGTGATTGCCCTGAACTCTGTACAGGAGGAGGTAGGGGGTTTTGGCGCCAGAATGATGAGTTATAGACATATGCCGGATGCCGCAATTGTAACCGATGTAACACATGCTACCGATTCACCCGGTATTGATAGTCGCGAGCATGGATTGGTAAAGCTCGGCAAAGGGCCGACAGTGCAGCATGGTGGGGCGAACCATCCGACAGTTGTTGCACATATTGAAAGTGCTGCAGAGGCCAATAAAATTGATATTCAGCACGAGACTACAAGTGTACGTACGGGTACGGATACAGACAGTATTTTTTATCAGCGCACCGGAATTCCAAGTGCACTCGTTTCAGTACCAATCCGGTACATGCACTCACCGGTAGAAACAGCGTCGTTGAATGATTTGGAAAAAATGATAGAGCTAATGACTGAGTCTGTGTTAGCAATGGCCCCGGATCAAACATTTACTACACTGTAAGTGATAGGGCAGAGCAGCTCTGCAGAGAAATAGGGTTACCCTTTAATTTTTTTGTAGAGCAAAGCTCTCGCTTTTTTCCAGTCCCGATCAACGGTACTGACGGAAATATCAAGAGCTTCGGCAACTTGAGAGATAGAAAAGCCGCAAAAGTATTTCAACTCTACAATTTTATACATCCGATTATCCAACTCTTTGAGTTCCTGGCATGCGTTTTCAAGCTCTAAAAATTGACGTGCTTCGTTACGCTGAATTCTATCTTCATCCAATGGAACTTTTGAGGCACCGCCTCCGCGTTTGGAAGCAAGTTTTCTACGGGCATGATCAACCAGGATTTGATGCATCGCATTAGACGCGAGCGCCATCAGATGTCGTTTACTTTCACAATTTAATTCTTCCTGGCTTTTCCACTTTAAATAAAACTCGTGGACAAGATCTGTCTGATTAATAGTCAGATCTCCGTTTTCTTGCCTGATCTGGAAACCGGCAATCTCTTTGAGCTCCTGATAAATGATGGGGAACAATTTATTATAGGCTTGATCACCTTCGTTTTCAATATTTCGCAGCAAACGAGAAATCTTATCGTTAGACTTTTTCGCAGTTACTGTATCCATAAAAAAAGCAGTTAATTAAAGGTCATTTATTGTATGAACCTTCAAACGCCGAATCCTTACACTTAAATTTTAGATTTTAATACTCCACCGGTTACAGAATTCTAATTATATCCGTTTGGATTTTGAGTCTGCCAATTCCAGGCATCTTTACACATGTCGTAAAGATCTTTCTCTGTACTCCACCCCAATTCGTCTTTAGCTTTTTGTGGATTTGCATAGCAAATGGCGGCATCGCCGAGTCGTCTTTCTGTAATTTGGTAAGGAATTTCTTTGCCGGTTGCCTTCTCAAAGGCTTTTACAACATCCAGTACACTGGAGCCAACCCCGGTACCGAGATTGTAAACGCTTAATCCGCCATCATTTTCAATTTTCTGCAGCGCTTTGATATGCCCTTTGGCGAGATCAACCACATGGATGTAGTCTCGAACGCCGGTGCCATCATCAGTAGGGTAGTCACCGCCAAAAATGTTCAGTTTGTCTAATTTACCAACAGCAACCTGGGTCACAAAAGGCATCAAATTGTTTGGAATTCCGTTCGGATCCTCACCAATTTTTCCGCTCTCGTGCGCTCCAACAGGATTGAAATATCGCAACAGTGATATATTCCAGGAAGCATNGGCTTGATGGAGATCTTTTAAAATATACTCAATCGTTAATTTGGTCTGTCCATAGGGATTGGTGGCAGAAACCGCACTCTCTTCTGTTAGCGGAGATTCATCAGGGTTGCCATAAACCGTAGCTGATGAGCTGAAAACTAGGTTTTTTACATCATGATCGGCCATAGATTGGCAGAGGTTGATGGTGCCGGCCACATTATTTTGATAATAATGGAGTGGTTTTTCAACGGATTCGCCAACAGCCTTTAACCCGGCAAAGTGAATTACACTATCAAACGAATAAGACTGAAATATTTTGTTGAGTGCCTCAGTATCTAAAAGGTCGGCTTTTATGAACTCAATTTCTCGGCCGGTAATTTTCTCAACTCGCTTAATCGACTCCAGTTTACTGTTGGAGAGATTATCTATTACAACGGGTTGATAGCCTTCGTTGATGAGTTCCAAAACGGTATGACTTCCAATAAAACCGGTGCCGCCGGTTATCAATACATTCCCCATGTTCTCTGATGTTTTTGATGGTTAAGAGTATAGGTGATTTAACCTAATGACTCCGAAAAGATA